>JAEPEX010000108.1_pt1 | contig 132678 bp, 132 predicted proteins | sample 9130951 | NCBI WGS metagenome assembly JAEPEX01 (sample SAMN17228542, study PRJNA684324) | microbial mat metagenome | biome: saline marsh[ENVO:00000054]; feature: microbial feature [ENVO:01000007], biofilm[ENVO:00002034], sulphate-reducing...; material: estuarine water... | reverse complement strand
CGCCAAACCCGGTCGAGCGGTGATGCAACCGGGCGAAATAGCGCAACGGCCGCTCGGGGCGACCGAACTCGGTCTCGAGAAACCAGTAGAACATCGTCCGTTGCGATTGGCCGCCCTTCTCGACCTCGGGCTGGGATATCTCGGTGGTGTAGGACAGGCCAAGGCCATAGGCAAAGCTGCGCAGCAGTACCCGCTGCCAGCCCGGATCGTAGCGCAGCACGGCCGGCAAGGCGATCTGGCCATAGCTGTAGCCGTCGCCGAAATGCCAGGCCAGCTGGCCCTCGATCCCCGCCGACAGCCCGCGCCAGCCCAGCGACCAGTCGCGACCGGCCGCCAGCCCGACCAGCGAGTCGCCGGTGAAGTTCAGGTCCTGGGGCTGCGCGAACGCTTCGTTCCAGTCGTTCATGATCAGGGTCCCGGCGAACACCGACAGGTGGTCCTGCTGCGCCGTTGCCATCGGGGCAAACGCGCCGATCAAACCTGCGGCAACTGCCCCGCGCGCCGCTCGTATCGCCCTGCCGCCACTGCCCATAGGGTTGGTGTAGTGCATTGCACCGTGCCGTCGACTGCCCGCGACGGCTGCATCGCTTGACCCGCGCCGGCCCGCCATGCGACGCCCCCAAGGCCTGGGAAGGTGACACCCGAATGACCGACGCAACCGCCGCCGCCCCGCCCCGCGATCTGCCCGATCGGGCGCTGATCGCGTTCCTGCTGATGACCTTCGCCATCACCTGGGGGATCACCGGGGTCTGGATATTTATGCCCGGTCCCGCGACGGCGTTGCTGGGGCAACTGTCGGGCCACCACCCGGCGTTTTTCCTCGCCACCTGGGCGCCTGCCATCGCCGGTCTTGCCCTGGTTGCCTGGCATGGCGGGGTGGCCGGGCTGCGGGCCTTTCTGTCGCGGCTCTTGCTGTGGCGCTGCCCGCCCGGCTGGGCGGCGTTCCTGATCCTGGGTATCCCGGGCGTGTTCATCGCCGGCTCGCTGATCGGTGGTGGGCCGGTCCTCGCGCCGCTGCCGCCCGAAGGGCTGGCGCCGGTGCTGGCCGCGATGGCGACGATGCTGTTCCTGGGCCCGGTCGAGGAACTCGGCTGGCGCGGGGTGATGCAGCCGCTTCTGCAGCGGCGCCTGGCGCCGGCCCTTGCCGGGCTGGCGATCGGCGTCACCTGGGGGGTGTGGCATCTGCCGGCCTTCTGGCTGGCCGGTCTGGTGCAAAGCGGCTGGGCGTTCTGGCCCTTCTTCCTGGGCAATGTCGCGCTTGCCCTGCTGGTCACGCCGCTTTTCAACGCATCGCGCGGCAGTATCCTGCTGCCGATGCTGTTTCACTGGCAGCTGATCAACCCGTTCTGGCCCGATGCGCGGCCCTGGGACACCGTGCTGTTCGGCCTGGCCGCGTTGGGGGCGCTGGCGTTTGCGCGGCGCACGGCGTTCGCGCGCGGCGGGGGTGTGACCCGGGTGATTCCCGACCGCCGCTGACAGCGCTGATGCCGCTGGCGCGCCGGCGCCGGCGCGGCTAGACCCGTGCGAAACGGCGGAAGGGACAGCATGTCGACGCGCGCGGGCTTCGTTGCCCTGATCGGAGAGCCCAATGCCGGCAAGTCCACCCTGCTGAACGCCATGGTGGGGGCGAAGCTGGCGCCGGTCACCCACAAGGTCCAGACGACGCGGGCGCGGTTGCGCGCCGTGGCGGTGGCGGATGCGACGCAGATCGTCTTTGTCGACACGCCGGGCCTGTTCGCGCCGCGCCGCGCGCTCGACCGGGCGATGGTGACCGCCGCCTGGGGCGGCGCGGCCGACGCCGATATCGTCGTCCTGCTGATCGAGGCGCAGCGCGGGCTGACCGATGGGGTGCGCCGCATCCTAGATGCGCTGGGCGCCCGGGCGGGCGCGGCGCCGGTGCTGCTGGCGATCAACAAGATCGACCGGGTCAAGCGGCCGGCGCTGCTGGGGCTGGCGGCCGATGCCAATGCGGCGTTCGATTTTGCCGCCACCTTCATGATATCGGCGCAAACCGGCGCCGGGGTGGCCGATCTGAAGGCCTGGCTTGCCGGCCATCTGCCGGCGGGCCCGTGGCTTTATCCCGAAGATCAGCTGGCCGATCTGCCGCTGCGCATGCTCGCCGCCGAGATCACCCGCGAAAAGCTGATGCTGCGACTGCATCAGGAACTGCCCTATCAGCTGACGGTGGAGGGCGAGAGCTGGGAGGATCGCGCCGACGGCGCGGCGGTGATCCGGCAGATCGTCTATGTCGCCCGGGACGGCCACAAGGGCATCGTGCTGGGCAAGGCGGGCGGCACGATCAAGGCGGTGCGCCAGGCCGCACAGGCCGATATCGCCGCGATGCTCGATCGGCCGGTGCATCTGTTCGTCCAGGTCAAGGTTCGGCCGGGCTGGGCGGAAGAGGCCGAAAGGCTGCGCGAAATCGGCCTCGACCCCGGCGAGCGGCACGATGGCGCGCCTGACCTCTGACATCCGGGTCGCGGCCTATCTGGCGCGGCTGCGATCCTGGGCGATCCCGGCCTATCTGGTGGCGCGCGGCGATGCCACGGCGGGCGCCGTGATGGTCAAGCTCAACACGCTCGACGGGCGGGCGCAGGGCTTTGCCCGCAGCTTCGATCCCGAAACCGGTGCCACGGTCTGGGTCACCGTCGCCGAGGGACCCGAGGCCGAGGTCGACGCCGCGCTCGCCCGCCAGCGCGCCCGCGACCCCGATCTGTGGCTCATCGAGGTCGAGGACAAGGCCGGCCGGGCGCTGCTCGACGGGGATGCGCCGTGATCCGTTGGCGCGGCGAGGGCATTCTGCTGACCGCGCGGCGGCACGGCGAAACCGCCGCCATCGTCGAGGTGTTCACCCGGGCGCAGGGCCGCCATGCCGGCGTGGTGCGCGGCGGGGCGGGGCGGCGGATGGCGCCGATCCTGCAGCCGGGCGCCCAGCTCTGCCCTGGAATGGCAGGCCAGGCTCGACGCGCATATCGGCAGCTTTCGGGTGGAACCGCTGCGCGACCGTGCCGGCGGGCTGCTGGGCGACCCGGCGGCGCTGGCGGCGCTGCGATCGGTCACCGCGCTGCTCGCCTTCGCGCTGCCCGAACGGGCGGCCCATCCGGGGCTTTACGCGCGCAGCCTGGCGCTGCTCGACGATGTGGTGGCGGGCGCGCCGGGCTGGCCCCTGGCCTATCTGCGCTGGGAACTGGCGCTGCTGGAGGAATCGGGCTTTGGCCTCGATCTGTCGCATTGCGCCGCCACCGGGGCGACCGACGAGCTGGCCTTCGTCTCGCCGAAGACGGGGCGCGCGGTCAGCCGCGCCGGGGCGGGGGAATGGGCCGACCGGTTGCTGCCCCTGCCGGCGGTTCTGTCGGGCGAGAGCGGGGCGCCGGCGCCTGCCGACCTGGCCGACGGGCTGCGGCTGACCGGCCATTTCCTCGACCGCTGGCTGGCACCCGCCCTGGGCGACCGCCCGATCCCTGAGGCGCGCGCGCGATGCGCCGCGCTGCTGGCCGGGCCGCGCGGGCAGGCGGGGATGGCACCGTGAGCCGATCGGCCACCAGCCGCCGTGACCGGGCATGCTTCGGCGGATCGCGCCTTCGGCGCCGGATCCCGGAGTGGCGCTTGCCGCGATTTCATCGCGCCGCTATGCGCCGGGAAGCGATGTCGAGGTCGCCAGGGCCAGATCAACACGCACAGGGCGATGACCGGGACACGGGACAGACCGTTCATTCTGTGGACCGTGCGCCGTACCGGCGGCACCGCTTTGATGGCGCTGCTGACCCGCCTGTCGACCTGTCCCACGATCCAGCACGAGCCCTTCAACCGCAATCGCAAGCTCGGTCATGTCACGGCCCTCGTCCTGCCCGAAGAAGGCGTTGCTCGGCCGGTTGTCGCGACGGAACTGGATGCGGCGCTGCGCGACGCGCTCGCCCGGCCGAAAAACATCAAACACTGCATCGACCATCTGCCCTCGGCCCTGTATATGGCGCTTCTGCGCGTGGCCTCCGAGCTTGGCTATCGCCATGCGGTGCTTTTCCGGCGCGACGAGGCGGCCCGCGCGAGGTCGCTGGCCTGGCCTTTGCAACGGGCGCGTGGGGGTCGAAGGCCGCCGCGGAACTCTACCCGAAACTGCGCGACGGCGCGCTGACGGCGGGCGCATTCGACGCGGCGCGGGCAGCGCGAACGGTGCGCACCGCCCGGGCAGCCTATGGCCGATTGCACGCGGCCATGGGCGATCTGGGCACGTGCCGGCCGTAACCTGCTATGAGGACGATTTTCGCAAGCTCGAAGACCGATGCGTCGGCGTCATATCGGCGCTTTTGCCAGCGAGCTTGGCCTTCCGGAACCTTCGGACGCGGTATTCGAGGCGTTGTCGAAAACCGGCCAGGACAGCGCCAGCATCGCCGAATTCGTGCCGGCCGCCGTCAAGGGTATCGCCCGGCTTTCCACCCTGCCGCCCTGGCGCAACCCTTTCGACCCCGCCCCGGCGTGACCCGAGCGGACCCTTGCCGGAACGCGGGCGCTTTGCTGCGCCTGCGCGAAGCCCGGTCGAAGCGGGGCAAATCGCGGCGGCGGGGCGGGCGGCGGCGAACGGTCATTCCCAATGACCGTTGGCATTACCGGCGGCCCAGGGCCCGGGTTCATGACCGCCAACGCGCCGATCGTGAAGCATGGGATGACCGACGAGCGGATCCTGCAGAAGATCGCCGAGGCGCTGCTGGCCGCCGGCCTGGGCCGGATGATGGTTCTGGTCATGGTCAATGTGATCCTGCCGATCGGTGAGCAGTTCATGGAGCCATCGGGCTCATCGTGATCGTCGCCTCGCTGGTGTTTTGGGTCGCCATCGCGCCTGGCATCGATCCGATCCATCCGGGCATCGTCCTGGTGGTGAACATGGAAATCGGCATCATCACGCCGCCTGTGGGCCTGAACCTGTTCGTGATCCTGATCACCTGTGTGCCCTGGCTGTCGACGCTTGCCATGGGACCCGGGATCGTGACCTGCCGGGCGCTCCTCCGCCCTGCGGGCGACGTCGCGCGCCAGCGCGGAGGAGCCCGCCCGATATCAGGGCGCCATGCGTCACACGATCGCGCGGCATCAGCCTGCCCCGTCGCACCCCCGCGCGGCCAGAACCCGATAGGTCGAACGCAGCGCGCCCCGATCCGTGTAGCAGCCGCGCAGATGGCGCGTGCCGCTTTCGGCCGAATAGGCCTCGCGCCCATGCACGATGCGATGATTGTCGAAGACGATGCACTCGCCGGCATTCAGCCGGAACCGGCACAGGAAGCGGTCCTCCTGCAGCATTCGGAGAAACCGGCAGAATGCCGGGTAATAGGTGTCGAGAAGCTGCTGCGGCAGGTCGATCATGTCCTGCAGATGCTGCGAGATCGTCACCCCGGTCACCCGCCCGCGCGAATCGCGCTCGATCACCCGCTGGTGGCCCCTGTAGTCCCAGTCATCATGGCGATAGAAGAACGGGATCGGGTGTTCGGCCAGCAGTGCGAAACCCTCGGGATCGGTCTTGGCAAACGCCTCGGCGACCGCCGCGCCGTCCAGAAACAGGCTGCGCCCGCCATCGACCGTATTGGCCCGGCAATGCAGGAACTGGATGCCGGGGGCGGCGTCCTCTCCGGGCATGTCGGTGTGCATCTCCAGCGCGCGGGCGGTGAATGCCAGGTTGGTCGGCGCGATCTCCAGCCGGACGTCGAAATGCAGCCCCTCGGCGGTGGCGGTCAGCGGCCCCAGCGCGGTGACCAGCGCATCGAGGCCCTCGTCGCTGTCCGGCATGTCGGTGACCAGGGCGATGCCGTCCTCGATCAGCGCCCGGGCCAGCCGCGCCCGCGCGTCATCGGAGCGCAGCACATCGGCCTGGGCGAGGCGGGCAAAGTGCGGATAGTGGTCGCCATACCACAGCCGCTGTGGCAGGGCGGCAGGGTCGGGGGCATGGCCCGTCATCGCCACCGATTCGAGCAGGGCCAGGGGCAGCCGCGTGACGTGGTTCTCGCCCGACCATTCGACCACCAGTTCGGCGGCCTCGATCCGGGCGGCGCGGGCGCGCGGCGGCTGGGCAAGCCCGGCGATGTCGAACACCCGCTCGCGGGTCTGCGCATCGATGGTGCTGGGACAGGCGTCGCGCAGCCAGTAATGGTTGAAATAGGCGGGCCCCGTGGGCAACGCGACGCGCAGCCCGGTTTCGGTCAGTTCGGCAAGCGTCAAAGCCATCTTCCCCCTGTCAGGCGCCTTCAGCGGACATAATCGCTGCCCTCGGCATCGAGGATCGCGCGGATTTCCGACAGATGCGCCCGGGCCTGGCCTGGATAATCCTCCAGTTCCCGCGCGGTCTTTTCGGCGATTTCGTCGGGGATGATCCGCAGCTTCCGGCCGGTCTGCAGGGCGCGGATATAGGTCTCGGCGGCGCGTTCGAAATAATAGAGCCGGTTGAAGGCATCGGCGACATCGGCGCCGATCACCAGCACGCCATGGTTGCCCATGATCATCACCTTGACCCTGGGGTCGGTCAGCAGCGCGGCACAGCGCTCGCCCTCTTCCTCGAAGGCGAGCCCGCCAAAGCCGTCATCGACGACCATGCGGTTGAAGAACGTCGCGGTGTTCTGGTCGATCGGTGGCAGCGTGCTGTCGGCGAGGCAGGCCAGAACGGTCGCGTGGATCGAATGGACATGCATCACGCAGCGCGCATGCGGCACCCGGCGATGGATCGCGCCATGCAGCCCCCAGGCGGTCGGGTCCGGCGCATCCGGACGGTCGAGCGTCGCCGGGTCGGCGGCGTCGAGCAGCAGGAGTTCGGAGGCACGGATGCGGGCGAAATGGCGCTGGTTGGGGTTGATCAGAAAGCGCAAGCCGTCCGCGCTGACCGCGAGGCTGAAATGGTTCGCGACCGCCTCGTGCAGGCCAAGCCGCGCCGCCCATCGGAAGGCGGCGGCCAGATCGGCCCGTTCGGCCTGAAACGTCGCATCGAAGGCCTCCGATGATGTTTGCAGCATGGCATCCCTCGCAGCGTTGCCGGACGCGCCGAGTCTGGGCCGATGGTCGGACCCTGGCAAGCACGCGGCGCGGCATCGGCATGTCGCAAACGGTCGATTCGGGCGGCTGTGCCGCCCGAAGACCCGATATGCGCGCCCATGGTCAGGGGATTGGCGGCACCGTCAGCATGCCGGTGCAGTCGCGCGCCGCGTGGCGGCCGCAGGCAATCGGGTCGAGCCGTTCGCGGTCGAGGCACAGGCGCAGTTCCTGCAGGCGCCCGTCGCGGCAGGTCACCGTGACCGTTTCGGGGGCAAAGCCGGGATTGGCGGCCAGGAACGACGCTTCGATCGCGGCCGCCGACATCCGCGCCGGCGCCGCCGCCTCGCCGATCGGATCGGGCAGGGCGATGCCTGCAAACGCCCGGCGGGCCAGGGCGAAATAGGCCGAAGCGGGCAGCCCCGCGCAGCTGCCATGTTTCTTCCACTGATGCCAGGCAAGGCCGGCCGAGCCCATGATGTCGGCCATCGCCCGGGTCTGGGCGCGGCTGGGCGGCGCCGGGGCGGCGCGGCAATAGCTGGGCCAGCCATCGGCATATTGCGGCCAGAGCCCGTGCAGGATCCAGCCGAAATCGGCCGCGGGGTCGCATTGCTCGGCCGCATCGCCGGCATCGGCCCGCGCGCACCAGCTGGGCGACCAGGACAGCGCCAGCACCCAATGGTCGAACGCGCCCGACCTCTCGCCCTCGGCGAGCGCGGCGGCGAGCGGCCACAGGCCCAGAATCGCGGCACAACCAAGCGCGCGCAGGGCAACGCCGATCGGGTGCCTGTGGTGCGGCGGGCCAAGGCGGGTCATCGCCGCCACGCTACCCGAGCCGCCCGCGCATCGCGGCAGGAAGGTGCCGGCATCGGCCCCGCGCCACCCCGCCCGTCGGGTCACAGGTGCAACGCCTGACCCGATGCCCGCTGGCGACCATCGAGGCGAGGCGCGCCGCCTCGATCGGGCCGAGGGCATGACCGATCCGGAACGTGCCGATGTCGGGAAGCTCTGTGGCCATGCCGACCCACCCCAATCCCGCCGCAACCCGGCGGCTCTCGGCCTGCCTAGGCCATCGCCGACGGGGCGGCAACGCCGCGCCGTCCGATCCCCCCGGGCCGCAAACATGCATCCCGCACCTGCGTTATATTGTCCGCTGGACTGTCCCCGGCGGACGCACTAGGACTCCTCACCGATCGGGCAGGCTGGCAGGGCCTGTCACAGGAACGGGTCTGGCCGCCATTCGGCCGACCGGCCGGGAAGGGAGAAAGCCAGTGGCCCATACAGACGAACCATCGGGCACGCGCCGCGATTTCCTCTATTTCGCCACGGCAGGCGCAGGTGCCGTTGCCGTTGGTGCGGGGGTCTGGCCGCTTGTCACGCAGATGAACCCGTCGGCCGATGTGCGCGCCTTGTCGTCGATCGATGTCGACATATCGGGCGTCGTGACCGGCACGCAGCTGACCGTGAACTGGCTGGGCAAGCCGGTGTTCATCCGCCGCCGCGGCCCCGAAGAGATCGAGGCGGCGCGCGCCGTGCCGCTGGACGACCTTGTGGACCGCGACGCACGCAACCCCAATATCGCCGAGGGCGCGCCGGCCACCGACGAGAACCGGACGCTCGACGCGGCCGAGGAGTGGCTGGTTCAGATCGGTGTCTGCACCCATCTGGGCTGCGTGCCGATCGGCGATGGGGCAGGGGATTACGGTGGCTGGTTCTGCCCCTGCCACGGCTCGCATTACGACGCGGCGGGGCGCATCCGCAAAGGGCCCGCGCCCGAAAACCTGCACATTCCGGTGGCGCAGTTCATCGACGACATGACGATCAAGCTCGGCTGAGGGGGAACAGATGTCCGGCATCCCGCATGACGACCACTACGAACCGAAGACCGGTTTCGAGAAATGGCTCGACGCGCGGCTTCCCATCGCGAAGCTCGCCTATGACACGTTGATGATCCCGACGCCCAAGAACCTCAACTGGATGTGGATCTGGGGTGTCGTGCTGACTTTCACGCTGGTGCTGCAGATCGCCACCGGCATCGCCCTGGCGATGCATTATGTCCCCAGCGCGGATGGCGCGTTCGCCAGCGTCGAGCACATCATGCGCAACGTGAATGCCGGCTGGGCGCTGCGCTATACCCATGCCGTGGGTGCCTCGCTGTTCTTCTTCGCAGTCTATCTGCACATCTTCCGCGGCCTCTATTACGGCTCGTACAAGGTGCCGCGCGAGGTCACCTGGATCATCGGCATGCTGATCTATGTGCTGATGATGGCGACCGCGTTCATGGGCTATGTGCTGCCCTGGGGGCAGATGTCGTTCTGGGGGGCCACGGTGATCACCGGCCTGTTCGGCGCCATCCCGGGCATCGGCGAGCCGCTGCAGACCTGGCTGCTGGGCGGCCCGGCGGTGGGCGATGCGACCGTGAACCGGTTCTTCTCGCTGCACTATCTGCTGCCCTTCGTGATCCTGGCGCTGGTCGTGGTGCATATCTGGGCGTTCCACACCACCGGCAACAACAACCCCACCGGGGTCGAGGTGCGGCGCGGCTCGGTCGACGAGGCAAAGCGCGACACGGTGCCGTTCTGGCCCTATTTCGTGATCAAGGATCTGTTCGCGCTGGCGGTGATCCTGGTGGTGTTCTTTGCGATCGTCGGCTTCATGCCGAACTATCTGGGCCACCCGGACAACTATGTGCAGGCCGATCCGCTGGTCACGCCGACGCATATCGTGCCGGAATGGTATTTCCTGCCCTTCTACGCGATCCTGCGGGCCTTCACCGACGATGTCTGGATCGTGGCGATCGTCGATTTCGTGACCGCCGGCATCATCGACGCGAAGTTCTTTGGCGTGCTGGCGATGTTCGGGTCGATCGTGGTGCTGGCGCTGGTGCCCTGGCTCGACACCAGCCGGGTCCGGTCGGGCCGCTACCGGCCGATGTTCAAGATCGCGTTCTGGCTCTTCGTGCTCGACTTCATCCGTCCTCACCTGGGCGGGCGCGATGCCGGCGGAAGAGCCCTATCCCAGCATCGCGCTGATCGGGACGGCCTACTGGTTCGCCTATTTCCTGGTGATCCTGCCGCTCTTGGGGGTGTTCGAGACGCCCGAGGACGAACCCGAATCGATCGAGGCCGCGTTCGACTCCGACCACCCGGTGAAGGCCATAGATCAAACCGGGCCGGCCGCCACGCCGGCCGAATGAGAAGGGGAGAGCGCGCCATGTTCAGACCGATCGCTTTGGCCGCCGCGGCGGCGCTGGCCCTGGCCCCGCTGGCCGCTGGCGCGGCGGGCGAGACCGGCCATGTGGAAGATATCGACTTTTCCTTCGAGGGGATGTTCGGCACCTACGACAAGGCCCAGTTGCAACGCGGCACCCAGGTCTATGTCGAGGTCTGCGCCAGCTGCCACGGGATGAAGTTCGTGCCCTTCCGGTCGCTGACCGAACCGGGCGGGCCCGAATTCACCGAGGAACAGGTCAAGGAGCTGGCGAGCACCTTCACGGTCTGGGATCCGACGCTGTTCGATGGCGAGGGCGATTTTCGCCCGGCCAGTTTCAACGACAATTTCCCCGAGAACAACCTGGCCGTCCCGCCGGCCCCCGATCTGTCGGTGATGGCCAAGGCGCGGGCCGGGTTCCACGGCCCCTATGGCACCGGGCTCAACCAGCTCTTCAAGGGGATGGGGGGCCCGGAATACATCTATTCCATGCTCATCGGCTTTACCGGTGAAGACATGGAGATGGCCGGCTCGTTCTTCTACGAGAACACGGCCTTTCCGGGCGGCTGGATCTCGATGGCCCCGCAGTTGTTCGACGATCGGGTGATCTATGACGATGGGACGCCCGCCACCGAAGAGCAGATGGCCGAGGATGTGTCGGCCTTCCTGATGTGGGCGGCCGAACCGAAGATGATGCAGCGCAAACAGATGGGGATCACCGGCGATGCTGTTCCTGTCGGTCTTCGCGGTGCTTCTGTATCTGACCAACAAGCGGCTCTGGATGCCGGTCAAGCACCGCGAAGGAGACGGTTGAGCCCGGTCGCGCAAGCGCTGCGAGAAGACCGGAGGCGGGCCGCTGCAATGAGTCACACTCATTGCAGCTTGGTATAATGCCCCAGATAGGCCGCCAGCGCCGCCGGAGGATCGGCCAGCAAACCCGCGGTGGCGACCGGCGGCGCGGCCTGCCCGGCCGTGACCGCGATCGTCTCGGGGCATAGCCGGCGCGCATCCTCGGGGTCGTGGGTGACCAGAAGCAGTGTCGCATCGGTTTCGCCGAGGATGTCGCCGACCAGGTCGAGCATCTGTGCCTTCAACCCCGGACCCAGCGCGTCGAACGGCTCGTCGAGCAGCAGAAGCGGCCGCGCCCGCAACAAGGCCCGCGCCAGCGCGGCGCGCGATTGCTGGCCGCCCGACAGGTCGCGCGGCAGCCGCCCGCCCAGACCGGCAAGCCCGACGCGGGCCAGCCCCTCCTCCGCTCTTCGGGCGATGTCGGGGGGCATCCGCCCGTCGGGCCGCAGACCCAGCGCGACATTGCGAAGCGCCGTCAGATGCGGGAACAGGTTGCCGTCCTGAAACAGGATCGTCAGCGGCCGGTCGCCGGGCGGCAGGGCGGCGATGTCACGACCGTCCCACAGGATGCGGCCCGATCGTGGCGCGCTCAGCCCGGCGATGGCGGCAAGGAGGGTGGACTTGCCCGCGCCCGACGGGCCCAGCAGCGCAACCCGCGCGCCGCCGCGCACGGTCAGGTCGGCGGTCAGGCGGAAATCCCCCGCGCCGGCCACCAGGCGATCAAGGACGAGGCGCATGCCGGCCCCACAGGTCGAACGCCAGAAACAGGGCCAGCGCCAGCAGAAACGACAGCAGCGCCGCGCCGGCGGCGGCGTCCATCTGGTAGGCGCCCATCAACCGATAGGCCGCCAGTGGCAGGGTCGCCCGATCGGGATCGGCGAACAGCGCCACCACGCCCAGATCGCCCATCGACAGCGCCGCCGCCAGCCCGGCGGCAAAGCCGAGCGGCGCCCGCGCGCGCGGCAGCCAGATCAGCCGCCAGCGCGCCCAGGGGCCGATGCCGAGGCTGGCCGCGAGCGGTGCGAAATCGGCCTGCGCCCGGGCCAGGGCGGGCTGCAGCGCGCGCACGGCAAAGGGCAGCGCCATCAGCGCGTTGGCCACCGCCGTGACATGCAGTGTCCAGCGCCCCGGCGCCCCGAGCGGCAGCAACAGCAGGAATGCCCCGGTGCCAAGCGCCATCGGCGACAGCGCCAGCGGCAGAAGCCCCAGCGCCGCCGCGCCGCCGCCCCGCGCCGCAAGCGGCAAGGCAAGCGCAAGGGTCAGCGCGGCGGCGGCCAGCGCCACACCGAGCGAGCGCAGCGCCGCCATCCAGACCGTGCCGGGCAGGTCGGGGATGGCAGGCAGACCCCGCGCGGCAACCAGGCCGAGCGGGACCAGAAGGAAGGCCGCCGCCGCCACGATCAGCGCCGCGTCGAGGGCACGCCAGGCCCCGCCCGGCGCGGGCAGCCGCAGGCCGGTCCGGTCGAACCCGCCGGCCGCGCCGATCCGGCCGGCCACGCGCCAGGCCAGCAGCGCGGCGCCGCCGCCGAGACCCAGTTGCAACAGGGCAAGCCCGACCGCGCGGGCCAGATCGCCCTCGAACCGCAGCGCCTGATAGATCGCCAGCTCCACCGTGGTGGCCCGCGGCCCGCCGCCAAGGATCAATGCGACGGCGAAACTGCTGAGGCATATCAGGAAGATCGCCGCGAAGATGCCGGGCAGACGGGCGGCCAGCATCGGCCGTTCCAGCACGCGGCGGGTGGCTGCCGGCCGCCATCCCCAGGCTTGCGGCGAGCCGCAGCTGCTCGCCCGGGATCGCCGCCCAGCCCTGCAGCAGCAGCCGTGTCGCAAGCGGCAGGTTGAAGAACACATGGCGAGCACCACGCCCTGCAGCCCGTAGATCGGCGGCGGTTGCAGCCCCAGCGGCGCCAGCGCGGCGGCGAGCACGCCGTTGCGGCCGAACACCTGCCAGCAGGCCGAGGATGGCGAGCAGCGCGGGCAACAGGAACGGCGCGCCCAGCAGCGCGATCAGCGCGGCGCGTCCGGCAAAGGACCGGCGCATGAGCGCCCGGGCGAGCGGGATCGCCAGCGCCACCGAGAAGGCCGCCGACAGCGCGCCTGCAGCAGGGTGAAGCGCAGTGCCGACCAATCGGCGGGCGTCGGTGCAGCGAGCCCGCCCGCCCGCCATAGAAGTGCCGTCCAGCGGCAGCCCGATGACCGCGACAGGAACCACGATCGCCAGCCCGCGCGCCACGCGGATGCTGATCGGTGGGCCCCGCCGCGCGGCGGGGCCGGGGCGCGGCCGCGCGGCCGCGCCGCCCTGCCGCGGCGCCGCCGTCACCGGCTGAGCGCGTCGCGCCACGCGGCAATGGCGGGACCGCGCCGCGCTGCGGCTGCATCGGGGCTGTAAAGACGCGCGGTGCCGCGGGCGGGTGGCGCCGGGAAACCGGCCGGCAACCCGTCTTCGGGCGCCCGTGCCGGATACATCCAGTTCGTGGTCGGCAGCAGGCCCTGCGCCGCACTGCCGATCATGTGGTCGAGGAAGGCGCGCCCGAGATCCGGCCGCTCCGAGGCCGCCAGCAGCCCCATGACCTCGATCTGGATATAGTGGCCCTCGTCGAAGCGGGCGGCGCGGATGCTGTCATCGCCCTCGGCGATGGCATGATAGGCCGGCGAGGTGGTGTAGCTGAGCACCATTTCCGCCTCGCCTTCCAGGAACAGGCCATAGGCCTCGGTCCAGCCGGGGGTGACCGTCAGGATGCGCGGGGCCAGCGCTTCCCAGATTGCCCCGGCCTCGGCCCCGAAGACATGGTCGACCCACAGCACCAGGCCCAGCCCCGGGGTCGACGATCGCGGATCCTGGATCACGATCGACAGATCCGAGGCGGCAAGTCCGGCGAAGCTTGTGGGCGGGTCGGCCACGATGTCGGCATCGTAGACAAAAGCGAAGGCGCCCCAGTCAAACGGCAGGAACAGCGGATCGTCCCAATCCACCGGAAGATCGAAATCGGCGGTCGCGCCATGCGGGGCAAAGAGCCCGGTTTCCGCCGCTGCCGCGGTCAGCGCGGTGTCGAGGCCCAGCACCACATCGGCGCCCGCACCACGGTCGAGCCGCAGCCGTGCCAGCAACGCCGCGCCATCGCCGGCGGTGACAAAGCGCAGATCGCAGCCACAGATCGCCTCGAACCCCGCTTCGATCGCGGGCCCGGGTCCCCAATCCGAGGCGAAACTGTCATAGGTCAGCACGCGCAGGACCGGGCGATCCCGGGCGGCGGCCGGCAGGGCCGCGCCAAGCAGGCAGAACGTGACGGCAGCGTGTCGCATGGGTCGCCTCCATGATGCCGGCAGGGTCGGGCAGGTCGGTCCCATGATCCCTTCCCTCCGCCGGCATGATCCGGTTCAGGTTCGACGGGTTCGCGGGCCGTTCCCCGCATCTCAGCCCCCTTGCGGGGCACCCCGAGGTGCCATCGGGAGGTAGCGCCCGGCGCAAGCGGCTTCAAGGTGAAACCGCTTGAGCCGCCGGAAAGCGGCGGCTAAGCCGCGCTGAGGGCAGGAGGCGGCATGTCCCACAACACATTCGGACGTCTGTTCCGGGTCACCACCTGGGGCGAAAGCCACGGTCCCGCGCTGGGCGCGGTGGTCGATGGCTGTCCGCCGGGCATTGCGCTCTCCGAGGCCGATATCCAGCCCTGGCTCGACCGTCGGCGACCGGGGCAAAGCCGCCACACCACCCAGCGGCGCGAAGCCGACGCGGTGGAAATCCTGTCCGGGGTGTTCGAGGGGCGAACCACCGGCACGCCGATCCAGCTGGTGATCCGCAACACCGATCAGCGCTCCAGGGACTATGCCGAGATCGCCGAGAGCTTTCGCCCGGGCCATGCCGACATCACCTATTGGCAGAAATACGGCCGGCGCGATCCGCGCGGCGGCGGGCGCGCCTCGGCCCGGGAGACGGCCGCGCGGGTGGCCGCGGGCGGCGTGGCGCGCGCGGTGCTGGGTGCGCTGGCCCCGGGCCTGTCGATTACCGGCTATCTGGTGCAGATGGGCCCGCATCGGATCGACCGGGCGCGCTTTGATTTGGCCGAGATCGGCCGCAACCCGTTCTGGGTGCCCGACGCCCGGGCCGCCACGGACTGGGCCGACTATCTGGACGGGTTGCGCAAATCGGGCGATTCGGTGGGTGCGGTGATCGAACTGGTGGCGCGGGGCGTGCCCGCGGGCCTGGGCGCACCGATCTATGCCAAGCTCGACGCCGATCTGGCCGCGGCCTGCATGTCGATCAATGCCGTCAAGGCGGTCGAGATCGGCGAAGGCCTGGCGGCGGCGGCGCTGACCGGCAGCGCCAACGCCGACGAGATCGCGATGGGGCCGGACGGGCCGGTCTATGCTTCGAACCATGCGGGCGGCATTCTGGGCGGCATTGCCACGGGCCAGGATGTGGTCGTGCGGTTTGCGGTCAAGCCGACCTCGTCGATCCTGACGCCGCGGCGCACCGTCACCCGGACGGGATCGGACACCGAGATCGTCACCAAGGGCCGGCACGACCCCTGCGTCGGCATCCGGGCGGTGCCGGTGGGCGAGGCGATGCTGGCCTGCGTTCTGCTCGATCACCTGCTGCTCGACCGGGCGCAAACCGGCGGGGTGCGCGGACGGATCGGTCATGCCGAGGCGCAATGAGCGTGGCGCACTGCGCCGGTCCGCCTCCCCGCTTGGGCCACCAATCCTGGCCCTTTGGATAGGACAGGATTGGTGGTCGGGCGGGGAGGAAGGGCGCGGGAGGCGGCGAACGGTCATTCTCAATGACCGTTGGGATAACCGGCGTCCACCAACAGACGGTGCCGGCGCCGGGGCGACCACGGTTGCCCTTCTTCGCTGGCACAGGCGGTTCGATCCGCGCCCATTGCGCGTCAGCCACGGTTCTTCGGCTCACGATCGCCTTCTGTCTTCGATGTTGGGTCAGAAACGTGCTGCCGGGGGAATTCCGCCGAATGCAGACGCCGCCTAAGGCGATTCAGCGACGCTGCGCCGGTAGAGCATGACCGCGATCAAACCCAGCACGAGTTCAAGGACCGCATAGATCACAAGCAAAGGATGTGGCCAGCCATCGACGACGAAGCTCAGGATGCGGCCGCCGGCAAGCCCCAGCATGAAGGCGGCACAGGCCACCAGCGCCGGTCGCTGCATCGATGTGCTGAACGCACCCCAAAGCCAAAGGACGATCATTCCGAAATAGAGCCCCATCACGGCGCGCATGATGTGGGTAAGGTTTGTCGTATCGACTGCAATGCCGAAGATCGCGTCGAGGCTGGCTGCGGGTCGGGCGCCATAGCCAAGCGCAATCGGCACCAGACCGGCGGCACAGAAGACAAGAAAGAAACGAGGCTTCATCCGATCGGTCTCTGCTCCCCTGTTCCGCCAAATGCACGCGCGCGTCAGGACGAGCCAGCGTCTTGAACCGGGTGACGGGCGGCGCGCAACCGTTCATTCGGCTGGCACCACCAGGGCGCGAGTTGCGGCTGTCGCCTCAGCTGCCCCAGCTGCGCACGTCGCCGCAATCCATATGCACGAAGTCCGAGCGCGAATAGCTGCCGACGCCGCCGGCCCGGCAGGCCGCGGCGGCCCGCGCCATCTGCCCGACCGAGCGCGATTTCAGCCGCAGATCGGCGGCCCGCCCCTCCATATGCAGGGAATTGCGCGCCACCCCGCGCGAGCGCGACCGCAGCATCGCGTTGGTTCCCGCGGTGCGATAGCCCGACAGCAGCATGTAGGGTTCGGAGGTTTCCAGCAGATTATGCGCCGCGGCGAAGATGTCGATGGCGCGCGGGTCGATCGACCGCACCGCACCGTTGCGCCAGTCGCGCATGAACCGGCTGATCTCGGCCAGCGATTCGGGGATGTAGTCGCCCTCGATCCAGTAGATCATGTCCATGCCTTCGCCGGTGCGCCCGGAATACATCCTTAGCCGGCGGATGTCGCCCGCGCCGCGCAGAAAGCCGGCCGCCTGGGCATAGACGGGGGCTGCTGTCACGGCGGTCGCCGCGAACGCCCCAAGAAGTCCGCGCCGCGTCCATCGCGGCTGGGTATTGCATTCCATGCTTCTGCCCCGTTGCAAAGGCCGGTCTTTGCCGGCATTCTGACATGCCTCCCGTCGCATATGCCGCATTCCGAATCGCGGGCCAAGTCCCGAATTGCCGCAGGGCGCGGCCAAGCGGATTCCTGCCGAACGCTGCCGATTTCAGGTTGCCGTTGCCAGGCGGCAACGGTTGCCCGGTCGACGCGCCACAAGCCGACCATTTTGCGCGGATGTGAATGGACGCGGCGCGCTCAGGCCGGCAAACTGTCGCACGACATCCGCGCCAACCCATGGAAGGAGCCCTTCTTGTCGCTTGCTGTTCTGCCTCTGCGCCCCTTGTCCCGTCTTGCGGCCTTTGTCGCCATCCTCCTGTCTCTGGCCGTGCTGGCGCCGGCAGGGCGCGCCCAGACGGTGTCGCCCTATGTCCAGGCGCTGGCCGAGGCGGTGGCCGACGATCCTGCGCTGGCAGCGTTCTATCGCGACCGCGCCTATGACGCGCTCTGGACCGGTTCGGACGACGCCGCGCGGCGCGGTGCGTTGCTCGACACGCTGTCGCGGGCCGGCGATCACGGCCTGCCGACCGGGCGCTATGACGCGGCGGGACTGCGCGCGGGTTTTGCCGGCGCAACCAGCGAGGCCGATCGCGGCCGGCTGGAGGCGCGGGCATCGAAGGCCTTCCTGGCCTATGCCGACGATGTGCAGTCGGGTGTGATCGGGGCGCCCGAGCGGATCGATGCCGCCATGGCCGTGGTGCCGCCGCGGCGCGACCGGCTGGCCCAGATCACCGCGTTTTCGCGCGCCGAGCCGGCGCGTTACCTGCGCGCGCTGCCACCCGACACGGCCGACTATACCGGCCTGATGCGCGAGAAGCTGGCGCTTGAACGGGTGATCGGTGCGGGCGGCTGGGGGCCGACGGTGCCGGGCGAAAAGCTTGAACCGGGGCAGGGCGGCGCGCCGGTCATCGCGCTGCGCAACCGGCTGCACCGGATGGGCTATCTGCCCGCCACCGCCTCGGCCGTCTATGACGGGGCGTTGCAGCGCGCGGTTCAGACCCTTCAGCAGGATCACGGCCTGGCGCCGGATGGTGTGGCCGGTCCGGCGACCCTGCGCGCGATCAATGTCAGCGCCCAGCAACGGCTTCAGTCGGTGATCGCGGGGATGGAGCGGGCGCGCTGGCTCAACCGGCCGCTGGGCGCCCGGCATGTCCTGGTCAACATCTCGGATTTTACCGTTCGGGTGATGGATGGCGACCGCGAGACCTTTGTCACCAGGGTGATCGTGGGCGAGACCCGGCGCAGCCATCAGACGCCGGAATTCTCCGACATGATGACCCACATGATCGTCAACCCGACCTGGAACGTGCCGCGCTCGATCGCCGTCAAGGAATACCTGCCGATGCTGCAGCGCAACCCGAACGCGGCCTCGCATCTGGCGCTCTACAATGCGCGCGGCCAGCGGATCAGCCGTGGCGGTGTCGACTTTACCGCCTACAACGCCAACACCTTTCCGTTTGCCCTGAAAGAGCCCCCGTCCGATGGCAATGCGCTGGGTCTGGTGAAGTTCATGTTCCCCAACCCCTATAACGTCTATCTGCACGACACGCCGACCAAGAACCTGTTTGCGCGCAGCCAGCGCACCTTCTCGCATGGCTGCGTGCGGGTGCAGCAGCCCTTCGAACTGGCGCATGTGCTGCTGGCGCCGCAATCGGGCAATCCCGAGGCGGCGTTCAACGCCGCGTTGCAGACCGGGCGGGAGACGACGATCACCCTTGCCCAGCCGGTGCCGGTGCATCTGACCTACCGCACCGCGTGGGCGGATTCGCGCGGCCGGATCCAGTATCGCGCCGATGTCTATGGCCGCGACGCCAAGCTGTTCGATGCGCTGGCGCGCCAGGGGGTGGCGTTGCGCGCCGCGCAGGGCTAGGACCCGCGCGCGCCCCAACGGCGCGCGGAGGACATCGCATGGCGACGACGGTCGGCGCGGTCGCCCGGGCACTTGACGCACCGGCCGAGGGCGATCTGGCACTGGAAATCGACGGGGCGGCGGAGCCGGCCCAGGCCGGCCCGCGCCAGCTGGCCCTGGCGATGGACCCGAAATACCGCGCCGCGCTGGGGCAGGGTGCGGCCCGTGCCGCGCTGCTGGCGCCGGGAACGGATTGGCGTGCGCTGGGGCTTGATGCGGCGATCTTTGCGGCGCGTCCGCGGCTGGCGCTGGCCGGGGTCACCGGCCACCTGGCCGCGCCGCCCGACATTGCGCCCGGCATCCACCCGACCGCCGTCATCGACCCCGCTGCCCGCATCGGCCCCGATGCCGCCATCGGCCCGTTTGCGGTTGTCGGCCCGGGCGCGGTGCTGGGGGCCGGTGCGCGGCTGGGCCCGCATGTCAGCATCGGCGCCGGGGCCCGGATCGGCGACGGCGCGCTGCTTCATGCCGGGGTCCGGATTGCCGCGCGGGTGCAGATCGGCGCGCGGTTCATCGCCCATCCCGGCGCGGTGGTCGGTGGCGACGGCTTTTCCTTCGTCACCCCCGAGCCCGACGCAATAGAGGCGGTGCGCCGCACCATGGGCGATCGCGAAGGTTTCAGCCAGGCCAGCTATCTGCGGATCGCCTCGCTGGGGGCGGTGCGGCTTGGCGACGATGTCGAACTGGGCTGCAATGCCTGCATCGATCGCGGCACGATCCGCGACACCTCCGTCGGCGACGGCACCAAGATCGACAATCTGGTGCAGATCGGTCACAACTGCCAGATCGGCCGGGATTGCCTGCTTTGCGGTCATGCGGGTCTGGCCGGTTCGGTTCGGGTGGGCGACCGGGTGGTGATCGGCGGCAGGGTCGGTATCGCCGACAACCTGGTCATCGGTGACGACGCGATCGTCGCCGGCGGCAGCGGGGTGACCCGGAACATCTCCGCAGGCGAGGTCGTGTTCGGCTATCCGGCGGTGAAAATGGCGCAGAGCGTCGAGCAGTACAAGGCGCTGCGCCGGCTGCCGCGGATGATGGCGCGGCTGGCGCGCGGTCAGAAACCGGTTCCACCGGGCGACGAAAGCGCCTAGATCGGGCGCAGTCCGGAGGCTGCGAGATGTCACAGACGATTGCCGAACAGGTCCGCGCGATCATCGCCGAGCAGGCGATGCTGGACCCTGCCGAGATCGCCGACGATGCCGCGCTCGAAGCGCTGGGGATCGACAGCCTTGGCCTGGTCGAGGCGATCTTCGCGATCGAGGAAACCTTCGACATTCAGGTGCCGTTCAATGCCAACGAGCCGGCCAGCGCCCAGATCGACCTGTCGACCGTGCGGGCGGTGATCGCGGCGGTCGAAAAGCTTGTCGCCGGGACCGCACAACCCGGATGAATCGCGTCGTCGTCACCGGGCAGGGCACGATCAACGCGCTGGGCCATTCGGTGCCCGAGACGCTTGCCGCCATGCGCGAAGCGCGCTGCGGCATCGGCCCGCTGGACATCCGCGATGCCGACCGGCTGTCGATCCGGATCGGCGCGCAGGTTCGCGGCTTTGCGCCCGAGGCGCATTTCAACCGCCAGCAGATCGCGTTGTATGACCGGTTCACGCAGTTCGCGCTGCTGGCCGCCCGCGAGGCGGTGGCGCAATCGGGTCTGCGGTTCGAAGGTGCGCTTGCGGAACGCTCGGGCGTCGTGCTGGGCACCGCGGGCGGCGGCACCAACACCTGGGACGAGAACTACCGCACCGTCTATGAAGAGGGCAGGAACCGGGTCCACCCCTTCGTCGTGCCGAAACTGATGAATTCGGCCGCCGCCAGCCATATCTCGATGCGCTATCACCTGATGGGCCCGGGCTTTACCGTCGCGACCGCCTGTGCGTCGTCGAACCACGCCATGGGCCAGGCCTTCCAGCTGGTCCGGTCGGGGGCGGCGCCGGTGATCCTGACCGGCGGGGCCGAGGCGATGCTGTGCTTCGGCGGCATCAAGGCGTGGGAAGGTCTTCGGGTGATGTCGCGCGATGCCTGCCGGCCGTTCTCGGCCAATCGCAACGGCATGGTCCAGGGCGAGGGGGCGGCGGTGTTCGTGTTCGAGGCCTATGATCATGCCCGGGCACGGGGCGCCGACATCCTGGCGGAGGTCGTGGGCTTTGCCATGACCGCGGATGCCTCCGACATCGTCGTGCCGTCGAAACATGGCGCGGCAAGGGCGATCCGGGGCGCGATGGCCGATGCCGGGCTGGCACCCGAGGCGGTGGGGTACATCAACGCCCATGGCACCGGAACGGCGGCCAATGACAAGATCGAATGCGCCGCCGTGGCGGATGTGTTCGGCGCCCATGCGGACCGGCTGATGATCTCGTCGACGAAGTCGATGCATGGCCATGTCATCGGCGGCACCGGCGCCATCGAGGCGCTGGCCTGCATCATGGCGCTGCGCGAGGGGGTGATCGCGCCGACCGTCAACTATCAGGAACCCGATCCCGAATGCAGCCTCGACGTGGTCCCGAATGTGGCGCGCGAGGCCGAGGTGACCGCGGTGCTGTCGAACGCCTTCGCCTTTGGCGGGCTGAACGCCGTGCTTGCGTTTCGCAAGGTCTGAGGCCAGGGCGCCATGCGCGTGCCGCATTGCGCCGTGTCCGCCCCGCGCGCCGCGCCAAGGCCCGCAAGGGCCGGGGCGCGGCCCGGCCCAACGGGCGGCGGCGCGCGGCAGCGCGATGCCGCCGGGCGGGAGGCCCCGGAACCCGTCTTTCGGGATGACGTGACGGGGCGCCCATGCTAGCCCGGCCGCATGGCCGGGCTCCCCTCCAAATCGGACCTTCTGGGCTGGATCCGGGAAAATCCCGGCCAGGTTTCGAAACGCGACATCGCGCGCGCCTTCGGGGTGAAGGGCGCCGACCGCCCCGAACTCAAGCGCCTGCTGCGCGAACTGGCCGAAGAGGGGCATCTGGAAAAGGATCGCCGCGCCTGGCGCGAGGCCGGGCGGCTGCCGCCCGTCGGTGTGCTCGAGGTGCTCGACCCCGGGCCGGATGGCGATCTCTATGCCCGGCCGCTCGACTGGGCCGGCGACGGGCCCGCACCGCGCGCGCTCTACATCCCGCGCAAGGGCGAACCCGCCCTGGCACCGGGCGACCGCATCCTGGCCCGGCTGGCCCCGGTCGGCGAACCGGGCGCCGGCCATGCCTACGAGGCGCGGCTGATCCGGCGGATCGATGCGCGGGCTCGCCGCCTGTTGGGGGTCTTTCGCAAGGATGCCGAAGGCGGGCGCATCCTGCCGATCGACAAGGGCGAGCGTCGCGAATGGCAGGTGCGGGCGGCCGACAGCCGCGCGGCCTGCGACGGCGAACTGGTCGAGGTCGAGGCGATCGGCGGCCGGCCCGGCCTGGGCCTGCCGCGCGCGCGCATCCTGCACCGGCTCGGCGATCCCGGGGCGCCGCGCGCGGTGTCGCTGATCGCGATCCATGCCCATGGCATTCCCGACGATTTCCCCGACACGGTGCTTGCCGCCGCCGAGGCGGCCGAACCGCTGGCCAACCCCGCCGGACGCGAGGATTTGCGCGCGCTGCCATTCGTGACCATCGACCCCGAGGATGCGCGCGACCATGACGATGCGGTATTCGCCGAGGCCGATCCCGACCCGGCCAATCCGGGCGGCTTCGTCCTGTGGGTCGCGATTGCCGATGTCGCCCATTTCGTCCATCCGGGCAGCCCGCTCGACCGCGAGGCGCGGGCGCGCGGCAATTCCACCTATTTCCCCGACCGGGTGGTGCCGATGCTGCCCGAGGCGCTGTCGGCCGATCTGTGTTCGCTGCGCGCGGGTCAGGACCGGCCGGTGCTGGCCGTGCGCCTGGTGATCGGCGCCGATGGCACGCTTCGCCGCCACCGCTTTGCCCGCGCGATGATCCGCTCGGCCGCCGCGCTGAGCTATGCGCAGGTGCAGGCGGCGCGCGACGGCCGCCCGGATGCGGCCGCGCAGCCCTTTGTCGAACCGGTGATCGCGCCGCTTTACGCCGCCTATGCCGCGCTCTGCCAGGCCCGCGCGGCGCGCGCGCCGCTCGACCTCGACCTGCCCGAGCGGCGCATCGTGCTGGCCCGCGACGGGCGGGTCACATCGGTTGCCTTCCGCGAGCGGTTCGACGCGCACCGGCTGATCGAGGAGTTCATGATCCTGGCCAATGTCGCCGCCGCCGAAACGCTGGAGGCAAGGCGCAGCCCGTTGCTTTACCGGGTCCATGAGGAACCGCCGGCCGACAAGATCGACGCGCTGCGCGAAGTGGCCGAGGGCGCCGGCCTGGCGCTGGCCAGGGGGCAGGTTTTGCGCACCCGCCAGCTCAACCGGCTGCTCGACCAGGCGGCGGGGGGACCGGCGGCCGAGGTGATGAACCTTTCGGTCCTGCGTGCCATGACCCAGGCCTATTACGGACCCGAGAACCTTGGCCATTTCGGCCTGGCGCTGCGGGCCTATGCGCATTTCACCTCGCCGATCCGGCGCTATGCCGACCTTGTCGTGCATCGCGCGCTGATCGCGGCGCATGGCTGGGGGCGGGACGGGCTGAGCCGGGCCGAAATCGCCACGCTGGGGGAAACGGCCGAACATATCTCGATGACCGAACGCCGCTCGATGGCGGCCGAACGCGACACCACCGACCGGTATCTGGCGGCGTTCCTGTCCGACCGGGTCGGGGCGGTGTTCGCCGCGCGTATCTCCGGCATCGCGCGCTTCGGGATGTTCGTGCGGCTCGACGAGACCGGTGCCGACGGGCTCGTGCCGATTTCGGAACTGGGCGAACGAGTATTTCCACTATGACCGCGACAGCCAGACCCTGATGGGCGACCGTTCCGGGCTGACCCTGGGCCTCGGCACGCCGGTCACGGTGCGCCTGACCGAGGCGGTGCCAGTGACCGGCGGTCTGCTGCTGGAACTCGTTTCGGTCGAGGGCGCGGCGATGCCCGCGGGCGGCGCTTCCGGGCCGCGCACACCGCCGCCACGGCCATCCGGCGGGCGGTGGCCCGGCCTGGGCGCAAACGCCCGCCACGGCGCGGCCCGCCCAGGAACCGCAGCCGCAAACCGCGCCCCGGCAAGGTCTGATACCAACGGTCATTGTGAATGACCGTTCGCCGCCTCCCGCGGCGATGGCCGACGGACCGGCTTTTCGAACGCCCATGGGCGCGCTAGACTGGGAAAAAACAGCATCGTCGAGGAGCAGTGCGATCATGTCCAGACCCATGCCGACCGGCCGCGCCCTGGCCGTCCTTGCGCTTGGCGCCGCGCTTGCCGCGCCGGCCGCCGCACCGGCCAGCCCGGCCCCCGAAACGGCGCCGCGCCCGGCCGCCCGCCCGGCGCCGGATGCGCTGGGGGTCGTGCTGTCGGCAGCCCAGCCGGCCGCGTCCCGGGCCGGCGCCGAGGCCCTGGGCGCAGCGGCGACCCAGGCGGCCGGCAATGCCCGCTTTGCCGCGTGGAAGCGCGCCTTTCGCGACGAGGCCGTGGCGGGGGGCATCCCCGGGGCGGTTTACGACCGGGCGATGGCCGGTGTGCGGTATCGCCCCGATGTGGTCGAGAAGGACCGCAACCAGGCCGAATTCACCATGGCGCTGTGGGACTATCTGGACAGTGCGGTGTCCGACAGCCGGGTCCGGAACGGCCGCGACGCCTTTCGCGCCAATGCCGGCCTGCTGGCCGAGATCGAGGCCCGCTATGGCGTCGACGCCGCCGTCGTGACCGCGATCTGGGGCGTCGAATCGGCCTATGGCGTGCGGCGCGGCACCATCCCGGTGCTTGACGCGCTGGCCACGCTCGCCTTTGACGGCCGGCGCTCGCGGTTCTTTCGCGAGCAGTTGATCGCAGCACTTCGGATCATGGCGAATGGCGACACCACGCCCGAGCGGATGTTCGGCTCCTGGGCCGGGGCGATGGGCCATACCCAGTTCATCCCGACATCCTATCAGGCCTATGCGCAGGATTTCCGCGGCGACGGGCGGCGCGATGTGTGGTCGGACGATCCGACCGACGCGCTGGCCTCGACCGCCAATTACCTGGCCGAACATGGCTGGACGACGGGCCAGCCCTGGGGGGTCGAGGTGACGCTGCCACCCGGCTTTCGCTATGCGCTGGCCGGCGAGACGCGCAAATCGGTGGCCGAATGGACCGCGCTGGGGGTCAGGGGGATCGATGGCGCGGCGCTGCGCGACCATGGTCCGGCGCGCATCCTGCTGCCCGCCGGCGCCCGCGGTCCGGCCCTGATGGTGTTCGCCAATTTCGAGGTGATCGAGCGCTACAACCCCGCCGACGCCTATGTCATCGCGGTCGGGCATCTGGGCGACCGGATCCGCGGCGCAGAGGATTTCCGCGCCGCCTGGCCGCGCGGCGATCGGCCGTTGCGCCTGGCCGAAAGGAAGGCGTTGCAGCGCCGGCTGACCGCGGCGGGCTACGATACGGGCGGGGTCGACGGGATTATCGGGCCGAACACCATCGGCGCGCTGCGCGAGTTTCAGGCCGCGCGTGGCCTGGTGCCGGACGGCTATGCGACATTCGAGACGCTCGATCTGCTTCGCTAGACGCGGGGCCGGCGACCCCGCGCAGCGGTTGGGCAGCGACCGGCTCAGCTGCCTTCGGCGTTCGGGTCGGGCGCGACCGACATCAGATAGGCGTAGAGGTTGGCGGCCATCTCCGCGTCGGGCACCATGAAGTTCATCGCCGAACGCGCCCGGCGGCTGCCGGTGAATTCGCGCAGGAACTGGGTGTTGTTGTTCAGATAGGCGGTGAAGTTCTCTTCGGTCCAGACAAGTCCGCCCTCGGCCGCCTCGGTGATGCCGGGCTGATAGCGGAAGCCCTCGACCTCGGCCGCGGGGCCGCCGATGACGCCGTAAAGGTTCGGGCCGGTCTTCATGTTGCGCCCGGCGATCGTCTCGCCATCGGGCGTCTCGATGACATGGCAGGTCACGCATTGGCGATTGAAGAATTCCTCGCCGGCCGCCGCATCCTGCGCCGCCACCGGCGCCGCCAGGGCTGCCGCCATCGAGGTCGCGGCAAGAATGGTCAGTTTGTTCATCGGGTCTTCCTCCGGTTCCTTCGGGTGCGCAGCCCGGATCGTCGCCGGCCCCGCATTGCCCAGGATATTATCGTATTGGCGCGTCGCGTCCAGCGCCCTGTGCCGATTCGGCGCAGCAATCCTTGCGGCGGCCCGGGGTTCGGCGCTAGGCCGAAGGCGAGCGACAGGGGACGCGGCAGATGTCGACCATTCTTGTGACCGGTTCGGCCGGGTTCATCGGCTTTCACTGCGCCCGGCACTTGCTGGCCCGCGGCCATCGGGTGATCGGCTTCGACGCGCTGACCGATTATTACGATCCGGCGCTGAAGCGCGCCCGGCACGCGGTGCTGGAGGCCGAAGACGGCTTTGTGCCGGTGATTGCGCGGCTCGAGGCGCCGGGCGCGCTTGACGCGCTGTTCGCGGCCGAGCGGCCCGAACTGGTCCTGCATCTGGCCGCGCAGGCCGGCGTGCGGTACGCGCTGGAGAATCCCGCCTCCTATCTGCGGTCGAATGTCGATGGCAGCTTTGCCCTGCTGGAAGCGGCGCGCCAGCACCCGCCGGCGCATCTGATGCTGGCCTCGACCTCGTCGGTCTTACGGGGCCAACCCCTCGCGCCCGTTCCGCGAGACCGACCGCGCCGACTGGCCGCTGTCGTTCTATGCCGCGACCAAGAAGGCGACCGAGGCGATGGCGCATGCCTATGCCCATCTGCACGGGCTGCCGACCACGATGTTCCGGTTCTTCACCGTCTACGGGCCCTGGGGCCGGCCCGACATGGCGCTGTTCCGGTTCACCCGGGCGATGCTGGAGGGGCGCCCGATCGAGATTTACAACCAGGGCGACATGGCGCGCGATTTCACCTATATCGACGATCTGGTCTCGGGGATCCTGCATCTGGCCGCGGCCCCGCCGCACCGTGCGGAAAACCCGCGCGCCATCGCGCCGGGCGATTCGCTGTCGCCTGCGGCGCCTTGGCGGGTGGTCAATATCGGCGCCGGCCAGCCGATGCGACTGATGGATTTCGTCGCCGCACTCGAGGCGGCCCTGGGGATCGAGGCGCAGAAGACGTTTCTGCCGATGCAACCCGGCGACATGGCCGAGACCTGGGCCGATGCCGGGCTGCTGGCCGATCTTGTCGGCCCGATGCCGCGCACCCCCGTCGAGACCGGCGTCCGCGCCTTTGTCGACTGGTATCGCGGGCATTATGGCGTCTGAGCGGGCGCCGTCCCTGTCGCGTTGAACACGTCACCGACCAGGCGCGCGGCCAGCGCGGCATAGGCTTCGGCCATCGGACCCGTGCCGGCGGCGATCGGTTGGCCGGCATCGCCCGATTCGCGGATTTCCAGCGACAGCGGAATCTCGCCCAGGAACGGCACGCCCCGGCGCGCTGCTTCGGCCCGCACCCCGCCGCGGCCGAACAGATGCGCCTCATGCCCGCAAGACGGGCAGACATAGGCCGCCATGTTCTCGATCAGGCCCAGAATCGGGGTGTTCAGCCGCTCGAACGCGCCGATCGCCTTGGAGGCATCGAGAAGCGCGATATCCTGCGGCGTCGACACGACGATGGCGCCCGTCACCCGATAGCGCTGGCACAGGGTCAGCTGGATGTCGCCGGTGCCCGGCGGCAGGTCGATCAGCAGCGCGTCGAGTTCGCCCCACGCGACCTGCCCCAGAAGCTGTTGCAGCGCGCCCATCAGCATCGGGCCGCGCCAGATCACCGGCTCGTCTTCCTTCAGCATCAGCCCGATCGACATCAGCGTCACGCCATGGGCGTGCAGCGGCTCGATCGTCTGCCCATCGGGCGAGGCGGGGCGTTTCGACACCCCCATCATGCGCGGTTGCGAGGGGCCGTAGATGTCGGCGTCGAGCAGGCCGACCCGCAGGCCGGTTCGCGCCAGCGCCACCGCCAGATTGGCCGCCACCGTGGATTTGCCGACCCCGCCCTTGCCCGAGCCGACGGGGATCAGCCGGGCGATGCCGGGGATCGCCTGTGGCCCGCCGCCGGCCGGCGTCGGGTGGCGGCCGATCCGGACCGGCTCCTTCGTGGCGGGCGCCGGTCGGTCGGCGGTCAGCACCACAGAAACGGCCGTGACGCCGTCAAGCCGGGCGACGGCGGCCTCGGCGGCATCGCGCACCGGCGCAAGGCGCGGCGCGATCTCGGGCGCGGCCTCGATCACGAAGCGCACCGCGCCGGCCGGGCTGATATCGAGCGCGCGCACCAGATCGGCAGAGACGAGATCGCCGCCATTGGGCAGCGCGATGCACCCAAGCGCAGCAAGAACGTCATCACGGGTCGGGGCCATCGCTTGTCTCCCGTTTGTTGCGGTTGCGGCGCGGGGTTTATCGGCCAAGGCGCGAGGCGCCACAATCCCGGGTGAAGTTGTGGCCGCCGGCGGCAGTGGCAAGGCACGAATCATGCGGCAACGCAGCATGGTCCAGGGCGCGGCATGGGCCGCATGGGGCGAACTTTCGGTCCCAGACCGCATAAGCCGGGGGCGAAATGGTCATATTCTAGGCATTTTCTGCCGATCCGTTGCGTTTGCTGCATGGCAGCATTGCGGGTGGGGGTGTTGTTGCACTGCAGCATACGACTAGATTGGGGCGTAACAGAAGGCCCTCCTCCTCCCTGGGTTTTCTGATCCCTGCGGCGGCGCCTCCTCCTCCCTGGCGCCGCCGCTTTTTCCTTTTTCGATGTTGCCGATACCGGGGCCGGGTCGCGGGTGCGCCGCCGGCAAAGCCCTCTGGAAGGATTTGCCGACACAGATTCTTCCAGAAAAATCTGTGTCTCGCCCGGCCGGTTCGCTCTGAAGATCAGGGCGTCGCCGCAGCCTCGCGCGGTCCGTCGCCGCCCGCTGCCGTCACCGCTTCGGCATGAAAGCGCGCCACGCGCAGATGCTTGCTCCAATGGGTTTCGGGCAGCCCCGCCTTGACCTTCAACCCGTTCAGGAACGCGCCCGGGCCTGGCAGCGCGTCCCACACCATCGGCAGAAAGACGCCCCGCCTGTCGCCCTCGGTCAACACAAGGCCGTCGCGCCCGGGCACCAGCTGACGTTCGAGATCGGCCTGGCTGGCAAAGTGCATCGGCCGCGCGGGCGACAACAGCGCCAGGCTGATTTCGGTACTGGCCAGTTCGTCCGCCGCCAAGGGCGGAAACCGGCGGTCGGCCAGCCCGGCCCGGACGGCGTTTTCCACCACATCCGCGATCAGCGAGCGGTGCGCGCCGATCGAGCCGATGCAGCCGCGCAAGCGCCCCTGCCGTTTCAGGGTGACGAAGCTGGCCATATGGGTCTGCAATTCGGGCGGGAAGCTGTCGCGCCGGACCTTTGGCGTCCGGCCGCGGCGCAGCCGCGCTTCGAGCGCCTGCCGCGCCACCGCCAACAGCACGCCGCGTGCGCTTTCGTCCAGCAATGCGGCCGTGCCGGGGGCGATCGCCCAGGCGCCATAACCGACGGTGCGCGCCGCATCGCCGCTGACGGCATGCGAATTCGCCATCCCCAGCCGCAGGAGGCGTGCACCAAGGCCCGCCTCCGAGATCAGAAACCCCGCCACCGCCTTCGATCCGCAGGCATGCGACGGTGTCAGCGCGCTTGCCTGCCCCGTCTCGATCATCCGGGCGGTCCCGGCATCCATCGCCTGCGCTTCGCCAAGCGGCAGGAAGTGGCTGAGATCGCTCGACAGCACGAAAAGCGGTTCTGCGCCCGGCTGGCCCGCCAGACGGTCGATCACGGCCGCCACCTCGGCCGGGCTGGCCCGGCCGATCACCAGCGGAACGATCTGCGCCTGCGGCGCAAGCTGGCGCAGAAAGGGCAGCAGGACCTCGATCCCGTGTTCGCGGTCATGGGCAGCGTCGAGGGTTCGGGCCAGCCCGACCCCCAGCAGGTCTGCGCGCGCCGCCCGGTCCACCGCGACGACCCCGCCCGGCAGGGCGAATCCGTCCTGCGATGGCAGCGCGATGCCGTCGAATGCATGGCGATGCGCGGGCGACAGCACCACGACCCGTGGCCCGATCCAGCCGCGTGCCGCGGCCAGCGCGCGGGCCGCCAGCCGGCCCGAATAGCGCAGGCCGGCATGCGGCGCGATCACCGCAAGCGGCCGCGATGGCAGGGCCGGGCAGGGCGCCAGGGCGTCGCCGACGAACCGGTCGAGCGCGGCCGCATCCGCGGGATAGAAGGTGCCGGCCACGGCGGGCGGGCGCAGGGTCTGTTGGGCAGCGACGGTCATCTTGTGTTATGCTCTCATGGCTACCTTTCGAGAGTATGGATACAGGACCTGTCGTGACCGAGCACCCCGCCTTTTTCCAGCCGTTGCCCGATGGCCGGCTGCGCTGCACGCTTTGCCCGCGCCTGTGCGCCTTGCGCGATGGCCAAAGGGGGATGTGCTTTGTCCGGATGCGGCGCGGCGACCGGATCGATCTCGACACCCATGGCCGGTCCACCGGGTTCTGCATCGACCCGATCGAGAAGAAGCCGCTCAATCATTTCCTGCCCGGCACACCGGTGCTGAGCTTTGGCACCGCGGGCTGCAACCTCGCCTGCAAGTTCTGCCAGAACCACGAGATATCGAAAAGCCGCGAGATCGACGCGCTGGCCGCCCGCGCGACACCCGAGACGATTGCCCGGGTGGCGCGGCAAACCGGCTGCAGGTCGGTCGCCTTTACCTACAACGATCCGGTGATCTTCTACGAATACGCGCTCGACACGGCGGCGGCGTGCCGCGCGCTGGGCGTGAAATCGGTGGCGGTGACGGCGGGCTATATCTCCGACGGCCCGCGCGCGGCGTTCTTTCGGGCGATGGATGCGGCGAATATCGACCTCAAGGCCTTTGCGCCCGATTTCTATCGCAGGCTGACAGGGTCCGAGATCGGCCCGGTGCTCGACACGATCCGCTTCGCCGTGCACGAGACGCCCTGCTGGGTGGAACTGACGACGCTGCTGATCCCGGGCGAGAACGATTCGGATGCCGAGATCGCGGCGCTGAGCGCCTGGGTGATGGCGGAATGCGGGCCCGATGTGCCGCTCCATTTCACCGCCTTTCACCCCGATCACCGGATGCGCGACCATCCGCGAACGCCGGTCGAAACGCTGTTGCGCGCGCGTGCCATCGGGCGCGGCGCGGGGCTCAACCATGTCTATGTCGGCAACGCCCATCATGCCGCGGCCCAGTCGAGCTATTGCGCCGGCTGCGGGGCGCGGGTGATCGGCCGCGACTGGCATGTGCTGACCCATTGGGCGCTCGATCCGCGCGGCCGCTGCACGGCTTGCGGCACCGTCTTCCCCGGTGTGATCGACGGGCCGCCGGGGCGCTGGGGCGGGCGGCGGCAAAGGCTGCGCATGCCGGCATCGGCGTCGGGCTGACCCCATGCCCGGCCAGGGCCGGCCGACGCTTGCTGCATGGCCGCGCCCGGCGCTGGCGGGTGGGTGGGCGGGGCCAGCGCCGGGCGCGGACCGTCATGGCACGCCACCGATTGCGGCCAGCGACAGACCGGCCAGCGCACAGCCCGCCAGCACCGTCACCGCGCCCAGCCGAAACCGGAACACCGCCACAAGCGCGGCCAGCACCAGGGCTGCCGCCGCAAGGTTCAGCGTCGACCAGACCGGCAGATCGAGGTCGAGGCCAAGGGACGTGACCGTCCGCACCTCGTCGAAGACCACATGAAGGCCGAACCAGACGGCAAGGTTCAGGATCACGCCGACCACGGCGGCCGTGATGGCGGTCAGCGCGGCGGTCAGCACCTTGTTGTCGCGCAGCCTTTCGATGAACGGCGCCCCGAGAAAGATCCACAGGAAGCAGGGAAGGAAGGTCACCCAGCTGGTCAGCAACCCACCCAGCGTCGCGGCGAGCAGTGGCGGCAGGCCCGTTGCCTCGCGGAGCGCCGCCATGAAACCGACGAATTGCGTCACCATGATGAGTGGCCCCGGCGTTGTTTCGGCCATGCCGAGCCCGGCAAGCATCTCGCCCGGGGCGAGCCAGCCGAAACCCTGCACCGCCTGCTGCGCGACATAGGCCAGCACCGCATAGGCGCCGCCAAAGCTCACCACCGCGATGACGCTGAAGAAGCCCGCGATCTGCGCAAAGACGTTCTCTGGCCCGAGCGTGGCGAACAGCAGCGCCACCGGGACAAGCCAGAGGCCAAGAAAGACCCCCGACACGCGAAACGCCCAGGCGCGGTCGACCTGGCTGTGCCCGGGCGGGTCCGCGCCCAAGAGCGTGTCGGCATCGTCGACCTGGACCTTGCCGATCCGGCCCGGCGCGCCGTCGCCCCGGAACGCCGGCAGCCCGCCGCGCGCACCGAAGAACCCGATCAGCCCGGCAACGAGGATGATGAGCGGAAACGGCACGGCGAAGCCGAAGATCGCCAGAAAGGCGGCCGCGGCGATGGCCAGCATCGCGCCGTTCTTCAGCACCCGCGTGCCGATACGGATGACCGCCTGAAAGACGATCGCCAGCACCGCCGCCTTGAGCCCGAAGAACAGCGCCGCAACCGGCTCGGTCGCGCCAAAAAGCGCGTAGACCCAGCTGAGCGCCATGATTGCAGCGACGCCCGGCAGCACGAACAGGAGCCCCGCGATGATGCCGCCTGCCGTGCGGTGCATCAGCCACCCGATATAGACGGCCAGTTGCATCGCCTCGGGTCCGGGCAGAAGCATGCAGTAGTTGAGCGCGTGCAGAAACCGCCTCTCGCCCAGCCATTTCCGCTCTTCGACCAGGATGCGGTGCATCAGCGCGATCTGGCCGGCCGGACCGCCGAAGCTGAGCAGGCCGATATGCGCCCAGATGCGGGTGGCTTCGGCCAGGGTCGGGTAGCGAAGGTTTTCCATGATCCCGCTTTCGGCCGATTCCAGGCCCAGGCAAAGGCCCTTTTTCCGGTCGCGCCCGGCGTCCGGCCAAAGGACAGGTCGTGGCCGATCCGTTCCTCCGCCCTGTGGTGGCAAGCGGTCGGCTGCTGGCGGGCGCTCCCGGGCGCGCGCCCGGAGCGCGCCCGCCGCGCGGCGGGCGCGTGGCTGATGCCGGCGCACCCGGCAGCTCATACCAACTTGCGCTGACACCGACTCTCGCAGGGGATTCCCTTTGCAGCCGATCTCTGATTCTGTGTCGAAAACGACATGGAGGCAGGCATGGGACGCGCTTTGGCGATACGGAGGGACTTCACGGCGGCGGAGCTCAGGCGGCTGGCCCGGCAGAGCCAGGATGCAGACCAGACGCGGCGATTGCTGGCGCTGGCGGTGATCTATGACGGTGGCAGCCGAGGTGAGGCGGCGGAGACCGGCGGTGTCGGCCGGCAGATCCTGCGTGACTGGGTTGAGCGCTTCAATGCCGAGGGGCCGGCCGGTCTGATCGGCCGCAAGCCGCCAGGCAACCGCCCGAAGCTCGACGATGCCCAGCGGGCGGCGCTGGTGCGGGTCGTCGAGAGCGGCCCGAACCCGGTGCGCGACGGCGTTGTCCGGTGGCGGCTGATCGATCTCGCGGCCTGGGTCTGGGACAAGTTTGGCATCTCGGTGAGCGCGGCGACCCTGAGCCGGGAACTCAATGCGCTCGGCTTCGGCAAGCTCTCCGCACGGCCACGCCATTATGCCCAGAACGCGGAGGAAATTGCCGCTTTTAAAAAGACTTCCCCGTCCGGCTGGCGGAAATCCGCGAGACGCTTCCCGAGGGCACCGCAATAGAGCTGTGGTTCCAGGATGAGGCCAGGATCGGCCAGAAGAACACGATCACCCGCCGCTGGGCACGGCGCGGCACACGACCTTCGGCGCCGCACGACCAGCGCACGCAGTCGGCCTATATTTTCGGAGCCATCTGCCCGAAGGCGGGCAAGGGCGCGGGTCTGGTCATGCCAGGCTGCGACACCCCTGCCATGACCGCCCACCTTGCCGAGATCAGTGCCATGGTCGACCCCGGCGCACACGCCGTGGTCATCCTCGACCAGGCCGGCTGGCACATGTCCCGCGCCCTCGCCGTGCCACAGAACATCACCCTCCTGGCCCTGCCGCCCCGGTCGCCGGAACTGAACCCGGTCGAGAACATCTGGCAGTACCTCCGCGAGAACTGGCTCTCGAACCGCGTGTTCGAGAGCTACGATGACATCGTCACCCTGGCCTGCGAGGCGTGGAACCGCCTCATGGACCGACCGTCGAGGATCATGACCATAGGCCTCCGAGAATGGGCGCATGGGTTCTGATTAGTGCAAGCTGGTATCAGCCCGGGGCGCAGCGACCTGCCCAGGAAGGCGCCGCAAGGCAGCACTCATACCAACGGTCATGGTCAATGACCGTTGGTATGAAACGGCACTTCGCGTGTGCCCGATTGGCCCGTCGCCGGGATTGACTGGAAACGCGATCCTCGGCGGACACCGCGCGGGCAACTTTCAGCCCCGATATTCCTGTATCAAGATGCAATGAGTCACGCTCATTGCAGCTTGGTATCCGTCGACCCAAAAGGTGAGCGACCCGCGGGGCGCGCCCGGCGGGATTCGGTTGACGTGGTCCGGTTCGGCCGACACGTCGGCCTTGCCTCCCACGGGGGATGCCGTCTGGAACGGCAAGCGGTGGTGATAGCGCTGATCTGCGGCAGTTCCAAGCCCCCGGCGCGGGAAAACGATGCGGTTCTCGCGCCGGGGTTACCGGGACCGGATGTGCTGGGCGGTCTCGGGGCTCAGCAGCAGTCCCATCAGGGCGGCGCGGTTCCAGTCGCGATAGTCGCCGTCAAGCCTGGGCCCCGAATCGGTCTCGGTAGAGGGCAGCAGATAGAGCGCATGGCGGACCCGCGCCGTGGGTCTGGCGGACTGCATATAGATCATCACGACCCGATGCGCGCGATCGGCATAGGCGGCGAGCGGCAGGATCACCGGGGCGTCCTGCATGTGGAATGCAATCTCGCTGACGGCCCGCGCCGGTTCCGCGCCCTGGGCCGCATCCGCGCCGGGTGCCAGATCGCCATAGGGCATGCAGGTGCCCGGGATGACCTCGCGCGCGGAATCGTCCAGGATGCCCTGCAGGGCGGCGCCGGGCGGTTCGGCGGCAGACAGCAGCTGCCAGGGCTGCTGCGCGTCGAGCTTCTGCAGCCGGGCCATGCAGGCCGCCAGACTGTCCGGCAGGGTCAGCCCGGCGAGTGAGCCGCCCGGGGGCGCAGCGCCAATTGTTTCGGGCGCGGTCAGGGCGCGGCGCAGCGCGGCAAGGTCGAAGAACCCGTCGGGCAGATAGAACAGCAGCGGGTCATCGGTCGACGGGGAACCGGCGGGGCCGAAGGCGATCGTCCGGTAGCCCTCGGACGGGCAGCCAACGGCGGAGCGCCATTGGTGAACCCCCATGGCGAGTCCGGCCGGATCCCACATGACGCTGTTGGCGACGGACATTGCACAGCCCGCATCGGAACAGCGAACGGCTTCCTGCAACGGGAAAGACCGTGCGCCCACCTGATAGGTGACCTGGAAGAAGCAGACATCGCCCCATTTCCACAGATCGCGCACGGTGGGATCGCTCAGCGGCGGCCCGGACATGTCGACGCGCGTTTCACCCCGTTCCAGCGATGCGGCCTTGCGCCCGCGGCTGCCATCGGCCGCGTCGAAAAGGGACAGCAGCGTTTCCGTGTCGCCAGCCGCCCCGGCGGCCAAGAACGCCTCCAGCGTGGCGCGCGCCGGACCCTGATCGTCGGCGCCCAGCCTGGTCATCCCGGTATGGAACACCGGATCGGTGTCAAAAGCGGTGCAAACCCGTTCGGCCTGCGCGGCCGGGCCCGCGACGAGCGCTGCAAGGCAGGTCGTCAGCGCGATGATCCTGCCTGGCAGAACCGCCCGCGCCCTCCGGTTGCCTGCTGGCGGGGCAGGCATCGGCAATGCAGGGTGGCGTCCCCGCCCTGTTCTGGTCTGGACGGGCGCGGCCACGAGCGGCCGTCGTTCCGGTCGCTCAGCTCTGCTTGGACACCTGGCTGTATTCCAGATCGACCGGGGTCGCCCGGCCAAAGATCGAGACCATGACCTTCAGCCGCGCATTCTCGGCGTCGACATCCTCGACCGTGCCCTGGAAGCCCTCGAACGGGCCATCGGTGACGTTCACCTGCTCGCCGATGTCAAAGGCGATCAGCGTGCGCGGCGCCTCGGCGCCTTCCTCGACGCGGTTGAGGATCGTGTTGACCTCTTCGTCGCGCATCGGAATCGGCCGGCCCTTCGGCCCCAGAAACCCGGCGACCCGGTTGATCGAGGTGATCAGGTGATAGCCACGGTCGGTCATTTCCATACGGACAAGGACATAGCCGGGCATGAAGCGCCGCTCGGCGGTAACCTTCTTGCCGCGCCGCACCTCGATCACCTCCTCGGTGGGGACGAGGATTTCGTCGATCTCCTCCTCCAGCCCCTCGCGCGCGACCGCTGTCTGAATCTGCTCGGCGATCTTCTTTTCGAAGTTCGACAGCACGCTGACCGAATACCACCGCTTGGCCATGGCTTTTCCCCTGCCTCGTCCCGGCCCCGACAGGCACCGTCGCGGCGCTGGCCGCTTGCGGATCGGTCTGTCGGGGATTGCCTGCGCATAACCGGGGCGCGGGCAGGGTGCAAGGGGGGCTGTAGGGTTTGTGTCAACCGTCGATCAAGGTGTTCGTCCGGTGCCAGTCGAATGATGCCTGAAGTGCGAGCAGGCCTTGGTCCTTTGCCTCGCGGATTTTCTGACCGTGCAGCGCCGCAAGAAACCCATTGCCCTGCATCGACCGCACTGCTTCTGGGACATAGATTGTGCGTTCGGGCGCAACCCCAATGAGGCCATTGTCCAACGCCCAGTGCATGTCCTTAGTTAGAAGAATGCCGTTTGCCGGATGGTCTGAACCGCCCGCAGCGATCGGAACGATATGCGCTGCGTCAAGGCCGAATATCCCTATCCCCGTGGGGACGGCGAAGCTTCGGTCGGTAAACGCACACCGGTTCCCGTATTGCGCGAGCAGCTTCCGACGGAAGGCGCGATCCCGCGCCCGTCGCATCGTTACTGTCTCAGTCAACGGGCGGTTCTCATCAAAAGCGAAAGCGGGGTTGGCCGCTAAGGCTTCGATCTGTGCTTCCGCATCCGTCATTTCTCCGACCGAGACGGGCGGGTTCGCAGGATCGGCGGGTCCCCACTGTTGCCCGCCGGTTCGGTCATGGAGTGCACGGTGGGCGGCGCTGTCCTTTCGGACCAGATGAAGCTGGATATAGCCGTCATCGTAGAGGTCCTTGGTGAACAGTATGCAATCGCCTGCCGTCGCTTCCTTGCGCAGTGCCCCGAGATTTCCGGTAAGTCGCCTTTCCGGGGCCCGGCTGCCGCCCCATGTCTGGTGCTGATAGCGTGTACGCACCCTGCCCACGCGCCGGCCATCCACAAAGAGGTCCGCCATCAGATATGCGCTCACAGTCGGCGACCCGTCAGGGGCTTTGTCAGGAAGTGGCGGAAAGAATTTAGCTATTCCCATTGGAATGACAATGCCGCCTTGGTGGCCCGGAGCCTGGGCTGTGTCGTTCCGAGCGAGCCTTTTGAAAACGGCGGTGTCTAGCATGTCGCGTCATCGGTGCAACTTCCATCAAAGTCTCTTATCATAGCCGCCAGCTCGTCAAGCACCCTTTCGACATCCTCCGGTCGCCGGTCGCGGATCCGGCACTCCCACACAACAACAACATGCCAGCCCAACTCCCTGAGCGCCGCTTGGTCGCGCTCGTCCCTTGCCCGGTTTCCTTCAAGCTTCTTCTGCCAGACGTCAGTGTTCGTGCTCGGCAGCTGAAAATACCGGCATCCGCGATGTGCATGCCAGAAACAGCCATTGACGAAGAGCGCAACGCGCCAGCGTGGCAAAACAAGGTCGGGGCGTCCGGGCAGCCCCTTTCGGTGGAGACGAAATCGCAGGCCCCGCGCGTGGAGGCCGCTTCTTACGATGCGTTCGGGCTTTGTGTCCCTGTCACGGATCGCCGCCATATTGCGGCTGCGGGTGGCTTTGTCGTGGACGTCAGCCAACGGCGCGGAGGTTTGGCAGAGAGTCCTCGGACGCAGCTGCGATATGGGGTGCCATGATTCTTGCCACTTCCATGAAAACAGGGACTGCTACGCTGTTTCCAAACTGACGGTAGGCCTGGGTGTCGCTGACGCCGTCGGGAATAACAAAGCTGTCGGGGTATCCCATGACCCGGGCGCACTCACGCGGGGTGAGGCGGCGCGGGTTTCCACGCCCTCGTGCTACAAGGATTTCCGATCCATCTTTGTAGTACCGGGCGGACAGTGTTCGGCATGTATCTTCGGGGCCAACGAGGCCGAATCCGAAGCCATTTCCAGCGGACCGGTGTTTGTCCGCGTAGTTCCGAAGGTAGCGCCAGAGGTGGTCTGTTAGGGTATACTTCGAGTTCACTTTTGCCAAATTCCCGATTGTGTAGTGCCGCTCGGGGGCTTCTGTCCCGTTCTCGGGATGCAGAACTGAGAGCATCCTGTGTAGTCCCTTCTCGGGAAGCACCAGATCATCAAATGAAAAACCCGTGCTCTCAAGAAACCCAACAATCACGATGCGTTGCCGGTGCTGAGGCAGAAAGTGCTTTGCATCGACGACGCGATCTCTGACGGTGTAGCCCAGTTCTTCCAGCGCACCGACGACAATCCGGTATGTCCTTCCCTGGTCGTGGCTTCTGAGGTTCTTGACATTCTCCAGCAAGAAACAGGGAGGTTTGTGATACTTAAGAATTCGCAGCACGTCATAGAATAGGGTTCCCTGCGACTCGCATTCGAAGCCGTGCTTCCTACCAAGGGCGTTTTTCTTGGACACGCCCGCGATGGAAAACGGCTGGCAGGGAAACCCCGCGCACAGAACCGTATGCGGCGGAATATCGCTTGCCGGGATGGCCTGGATGTCCCCAGCAACCGGGCCACTGTCGCGAAAATTGGCGTGATAGGTCCGTTGTGCGTACTTGTCCCACTCAGATGTGAAGACGCAGTGCCCACCAACGCTTTCCATCGCAAGCCTGAGGCCGCCGATGCCTGCGAACAGATCGATGAACGTGAAACCGGGTGTCCTCATCTGGTAGTCCCTCTGCACTCAGGCACAGTATGTGGCGGATGTGCACATGTCTAGGAAGACTTCTGCGCCGTTCAGCCATCAGAGTGCACACAACTTTCACAAAATGTAGAACAAAAAGTAAACAAATCCATCAGCGCTGCCCGTTCACCTACGCTGCCTGGCCCGGGTGCGCCGCGCGGCCGCTGGCGGCGGTTCGCCCGGACGGGCCTTGCGCGCGGGTCCACCCGCCCGCCGGACAGAGCCGGCGCCGGCCCATGGCCGTTTGCATCCTGTCCGATTGGGGAATGGCGACGCCATAGCGTTCGGCAGGAACGGGCGCAAGGGGGGGAAGGCCGGATGGCACGCGGGCTTCGCTGGAAACGGACCATGGCCCTGCCCAGACTATCCTGCGGCCGATCCCAGCCCGCGGCACAAATCCTTCCAGAAGGATTTGCCGGGCTGATTATCTCTAGAAAAACCGGGCGACGCCCCAAGGTTCCGCTGGGCTGGCCGCGCCCAGCCCCGCCATGCCGATCGGCGGAAAGCCGAAATCGCCGGCACCCGCTGCCTTGTCCGGGCGTTCGAGAATGCCACCGGGACAGAGATCGACCGGGGCCTTTCCGAGCCCTGGATCACAGGCCTCGCCTGGGCCAACTGCGCGCCGCTGGTTGGACGGCGCGACGCTGGCCTGCATCTGCGCGGCCTTTGGCGAGCAGATCGAGGCCGGCCTGGGCGCCCGAAGCCCCTTTGGGCCATAGCCGCAGACGGTATGCGAACAATCTGCGAACAAACGGTTTCCCTTCGCCGCGCGCCGCGTTAAGGATTGCGCATGGCTGATTGGGACGACGCCGACGCCTTCGAGGCGGCCGCCGGGCAGGGCCTCGCCGCCCGCGCCATGGCGGCGCGGCCGGCCCCCTATCTCGACGGGCTGAACCCGGCGCAGCGCCAAGGCGGTCGAAACGCTCGACGGCCCGGTGCTGATGCTCGCGGGTGCGGGCACCGGCAAGACCCGCGCGCTGACCACCCGCATTGCCCATCTGCTGCAGACCGGGCGCGCCCGGCCAAACGAGATCCTGGCCGTGACCTTTACCAACAAGGCGGCTCGCGAGATGAAGGGCCGCGTCGGCGCGCTGTTGGGCGAGGCGGTCGAGGGTATGCCGTGGCTGGGCACCTTTCACGCCATCGGGGTGAAGCTGTTGCGCCGGCATGCCGAACTGGTCGACCTGTCGTCGAACTTCACCATCCTTGATACCGACGACCAGCTGCGCCTGATGAAACAGCTGATCGCAGCGGCGAATATCGACGAGAAACGCTGGCCCGCCCGGCTGCTGGCCGCCATCATCGACAACTGGAAGAACCGCGCCTGGCGGCCCGACAGCCTGCCCGCCTTCCGAGGCGAACGCGTTTGACCGCAAGGGTCCCGGCACTTTACTGCCGCCTATCAGGCCCGCCTGCGGACCCTGAATGCCTGCGATTTCGGCGATCTGCTGCTGCATGTGCTGACCATCTTCCAGACCCACGACGATGTGCTAGAACCGTTATCGGCGCTGGTTCCGCTATATCCTGGTCGACGAATACCAGGACACCAATGTGGCGCAATACATGTGGCTGCGGCTGCTGGCCGGCGGGCACCGCAACATCTGCTGCGTTCGGCGACGACGACCAGGTCGATCTATGGCTGGCGCGGCGCCGAGGTCGGCAACATCCTGCGATTCGAGAAGGATTTCCCCGGCGCCACCGGTGATCCGGCTGGAACAGAACTATCGCTCCACCCGGCATATTCTGGGCGCCGCCTCGGGGCTGATTGCGGCGAACCGGGGGCGGCTGGGCAAGACCCTGTGGACCGAGGCGAATGGCGGCGAGAAGCTGCGCCTGATCGGCCATTGGGATGGCGAGGAGGAGGCGCGCTGGATCGGCGACGAGGTCGAGGCGCTGCAGCATGGCACGCGCGGGCTTGACCCGATTTCGCCCGACGGGATGGCGATCCTGGTGCGCGCCAGCCATCAGATGCGCGCCTTCGAGGACCGGTTCCTGACCATCGGGCTGCCCTATCGGGTGATCGGCGGCCCGCGCTTTTACGAGCGGATGGAGATCCGCGACGCCATGGCCTATTTCCGGCTGGCCGTGTCGCCCGCCGACGATCTGGCGTTCGAGCGGATCGTGAACACGCCCGAAAGCGCGGCATCGGCGACAAGGCGCAAGCAGGCGATCCAGCGCGCCGCGCGCGATCAGGGGCTGAGCCTGGCCGCGGGCGCGGCGGCGCTGCTCGCGGCGGGCGGGCTGACCGGCAAGGCCGCGCGCGAGTTGCGGCTCTTGCTCGACGGCATCGCGCGCTGGGCCACCGCCGCGCGCGACCCCGGGCAGAACCATGTGGAACTAGCCGAGATCGTTCTCGACGACTCGGGTTATGCCACGATGTGGAAAGAGGCGAAGACGCCCGAGGCGCCGGGCCGGCTCGACAACCTCAAGGAACTCGTGAAGGCGCTGGAGGAATTCGAGAACCTTCAGGGGTTCCTCGAACATGTCGCGCTGATCATGGACAACGAATCCGAAGACGCGGCCGAGAAGGTGTCGATCATGACGCTGCACGCGGCCAAGGGGCTCGAGTTCCCGGTCGTCTTCCTGCCCGGCTGGGAGGACGGTCTGTTCCCCAGCCAGCGGGCGATGGATGAGGGCGGCGTGAAGGCGGTGGAGGAGGAGCGCCGGCTGGCCTATGTCGGCATCACCCGGGCCGAAAGGCTGGCGACGGTCAGTTTCGCCGCCAACCGCCGGGTCTATGGCAAATGGCAGTCCGCCCTGCCGTCGCGCTTTGTCGACGACCTGCCCGAGGACCATGTCGAGGTGCTGACCCCGCCCGGGCTTTACGGGTCGCAGGCCGCGGCCCCGGCGATCATGGACATGGCAGCGCGCGCCGACACCTACAATTCGCCCGGCTGGCGGCGGATGCAGGCGCGCGCCGGGCACCGCGGCATGGGCCAGCCGCGCGAGGCGCGCCACCAGATCATCGATCTCGATGCGGTGGCGCGGTTCGGCCTGGGCGACCGGGTGTTTCACCAGAAATTCGGCTATGGGGCGGTGACCGGCATCGAGGGCGACAAGCTGGAGATCGCCTTCGACAAGGCGGGGGTGAAGAATGTCGTCGCCTCCTATGTGACGGGGGCTGACGACATTCCGTTCTGAGGGGACACCTTCCGGGGGCGATCAGGGCTCCCGGGGCTCCCGCCCGGCGGCTGTCGCGCTGGCGCGCGCCGCCGCCCGTTGGGCGGGGCCGCGCCCGGCACTGGCCCCGCCCACCCACCCGCCAGCGCCGGGCGCGGCATCCCCCGTTGCGGCCGTGGGAAACACGATCTGTGCATGCCCACGACGCGATACAGCGATGCCGGGGCGCAGCGCGTTTGACGGCAGCGGTCATTCGCAATGAAGGCTGGTATTCCACATTGACATTTTCTTTGCCTTGCCAAGGGCTAGGGCGTGTCTGCATTCAAGGGATTCGCAAATCGGCTGAGGTTTGATTCAAGATCGAAAACGGAGGCGATCTTGAGCAGACGAACCCTGACCGACGCGCAATGGGCGCAGATCAAGGACCATCTTCCCGGGCGGGAGGGTCTTCCCGGACGGAGTGTGCATTATGCCGACTTCGGCATAAGTCGCATTATGCCGATCCCCGGATTATGCCGATGTAGCTGTATAAGCGCCTGAATACCTTCAAGTCTGCTGCGTCGGGGTCGGCATAATCCTCGCGGCTGCATGCTGGTAACATCTCCTCTTTCACGTCGAAACGAGGAGATATCGTGGTGATCGAACCGAAGACGAAACGGCGCAAGAACCCGGTCACGGCCCTTTCCAAAGGGCTTGAGGAGGATTTGCGGCGGCAGGGATATGCGGCCAGCACAATCTGGAAGCAGCGCAGGTTGCTGGGTGACCTGACCGACTGGTTGCGGGGCCAAAAGCTCGCGATGAGTGATTTATCCATGGCGCAGGTCGAACGGTTCATGGCGGAGCGTCGTGCCGCCGGGGTGCGCAAGCTGAAGACGCCCAAGGCACTGGGTCCCATTCTTGACTATTTGCGCGGGTTGGGGCTGGTTCCCGCCGCCGAAGCGCCCGTTGCAGGCGGACCTATCGGGGAAATCCTGGACCGGTACCGTCGGTTCCTGACAACAGAGCGCGGTCTGGCTGTGGTAACAGCCCCTCGATATGTCGACTGCCTGCGCCCGTTTCTGGAACGACGGATACGGGATGGCGAACTCGATCTCGCCAGCCTGACCCCTGCCGATGTCACCGCCTTTGTGGTGGCGTGGTGCCGGCAACGGAACAACGGCGCGGCGAAGCTGACGGTCACGGCGCTGCGGTCGTTCCTCGGCTTTCTGCATTTGGATGGCATAACCGAGCGCTCGCTTGTCTCGGCTGTGCCGAAAGTGTCCCGGCGAAGGCTGGCTGGGCTGCCCAAAGGGCTTGAGCCCGATCAGGTCCAGCGTCTGCTTGCGGCCTGTGATGCCAACACAGCCGTCGGGTGTCGCGACCTGGCGATTTTGACCCTGCTGGTCCGGCTCGGCCTGCGGCGCGGCGAAGTTGCCGGGCTTGACCTTGACGACATCGACTGGCGCGCGGGCACGATCTGCGTGCGCGGCAAGGGTGATTGTCACGAACAGCTACCTCTTCCGGCCGATGTCGGGCAGCGGGTAGCTGATTATTTGGCCACCGCGCGACATGCGAGCGCCCAGGGTCGTGCCGTGTTCATTCGGCATATCGCGCCGCATACGGCACTCAGTGCAACGCGTGTCAGCACCATCGTGGCGGATGCTGCCCGGCGTGCGGGGCTCGGGCGCGTGCACGCGCATCGTCTGCGCCACGCGGCGGCAACGGAACTTCTACGTGCCGGTGCAGATCTGCCGGAGATCGGGCAGCTCTTGCGCCACCGCAGGGCCGCGACCACGGCAATCTACGCCAAGGTTGACTGGGATACCCTGCGCCTGATCGCGCGCCCCTGGCCGGAGGGTGCGCTATGAGCCATTTGCGTCATGCCCTTGCCGATTATCTGATCCTGCGGCGCGCCCTCGGCTACAAGATGGACAAGGCCGAGCGGCTCCTCGGCCAATTCGTCGGCTTTGCCGAGGCCCTCGGAGAAACGCATATCCGGACCGAGACGGCGCTGGCCTGGGCGACCCAACCCGTGGGAGCTGCCGCGATCTGGACCTCCCGGCGTCTGGCCGAGGTCCGCCTCTTCGCACGGCACTTGCGTACGCTTGATGGGGTGAGCGAGGTGCCGCCCGGCGATCTGCTCCCGGCAAGAGGACGCCGCGCGACGCCGTATCTCTACACACCGCAAGAGGTCGCCGAGCTGATGCGCGCCACGGAAATCCTGCGCGGGTCGCATGTGCAGGCGACCTACCGGGTGCTGATCGGCTTGCTGGCGGCGACCGGGATGCGGATCGGCGAGGCGATCAACCTCGACTGCGACGACTTCGACGCGGGCAGCGGCATGGTGACGATCCGGCACGGTAAATTCGACAAGGCGCGCGCCTTGCCGCTGCACCCGAGCACGGTCGTTGCCTTGCAGGACTACCTGCTCCGGGAGGACCGCCCCAATCCTGCAGGTATGCCGACATTGCTGATCAGTTCGCGCGGGAAACGGCTGCGCTATACGGTCGTACAACCGATCTTCCAGAAACTGCTGCATCATTGCGGGATTACGCCGCGTTCTGGAACATGCCGGCCGCGGATCCACGATCTGCGGCACAGCTTTGCTGTCAACACCATCGCGGACGATTATCGGTCGGGTGACCCCGGCTCCCGCCTCGCGATCTTGTCTGCCTACCTCGGTCATGCCGACCCCGGTGACACCTATTGGTCCCTGTCAGCCGCGCCGGAACTGCTTGGCTTGGCCGGCGAAAGGCTCGAACGCTATCTGGCTGGTGACGCATGAGCGCGCTGGCCACGACCCTGCAGGCGTTCTTCACCGATCGTCTCGTGCGCCAGCGCCAAGTCAGCCCGAACACCGTTCAGGCCTATCGCGATACGCTGCGGCTGCTCTTGGTCTTTGCATCAGAGGAATGCGGCAAGGCGCCGGGAAAGCTCGACATCGACGATCTCGATGCACCGATGATCGGCGCTTTCCTCAACCATCTGGAAGACAAACGGAAGAACAATATGCGCACCCGCAACGCCCGACTGGCCGCGATCCGGTCCCTGTTCCGCCACGCCGCCCTGCGCCATCCCGAACATGCCGTCACCATTGAACGCGTGCTGGCCATCCCGCCGAAACGCTTCGAACGGCGGGTGGTGACATACCTGACCGAGGCGGAGATCGACGCCCTGCTGGCTGCACCGGACCGGGCGACCTGGACCGGACGGCGCGACACGGCACTCTTCGGTCTCGCCGTCCAGACAGGTCTGCGGGCCTCCGAACTGATCGGGCTGACCTGCGGCAATGTCCATCTCGGCGCCGGCGCGCATGTCAGCTGTACCGGCAAAGGACGAAAGCAACGCATCACACCGCTGACATCAGGGACTATAAACGCCATGCGGGCCTGGATGGCCGAGCGAGCCGGTCAACCGATGGACCCTCTGTTCCCGACAAGAACCGGGCGCGCCCTCAGCCGAGATGCGCTCGAACGCCGGCTGGCCAATTACGTGGCAGACGCACAGGCCCTGTGCCCGACACTGTCAACAAAGCGCTTGACCATGCACGTCCTGCGTCATTCCGCAGCCATGCGCCTCTTGCGCGCCGGGATCGACACCTCGGTGATCGCGCTCTGGCTCGGCCACGAACAGATCGAGACAACCCAGATCTACCTGCACGCGGACCTGCAGATCAAGGAACGCGCCCTCGAAAGGACAGCCCCGATCACCACGAAACCCGGCCGCTTCCGGCCGACCGACAAGCTCATCGCATTCCTCGAAACCCTCTGATTATGCCGACACCAACACAGCGCTCCCCGCCAGAAACAACGACTTACGGACCCACATCGGCATAATCCGGGGATCGGCATAATGTGCATTATGCCGACTTCGGCATAAGTCGCACTCCGTCCGGGAAGACCCTCCCGCCCGGGAAGATGGTCCTTGGTCTGCGCCCATTGCGCGTCGGTCAGGGTTCGTCTGCTCAAGATCGCCTCCGTTTTCGATCTTGAATCAAACCTCAGCCGATTTGGGAATCCCTTGAATGCAGACACGCTCTAGTGCTCGGCCAGTTCGGCATAGGTGCGGCTCAGCCCCGGATCGTAGCGGTCTGGCTTGATCACTGCCGACTTCAGGTTGTCCGGGACCACCGCCTTGGGCACGCCGCCGAGACAGCCGAACATGCGTGTATGCGCGCCGATCCAGTCTTCCAGCCCCTCGGAGGCAACGGCTTCGGCGTAGGTGTAGCTCGACGCGCCCATCGCCGCGACAAACAGCTTCGCGGCATGCACCTCACCGGTATCAGGATCGACGACGTTGATCGTGTCGCCGGCAAAATCCACGAAGACCTTCTCGCCGCCGACATGCGTCTGCCGCATGCTCGGTCGCACGCGCCCCTTCCAGGCGTCGAAGTGATCGCAAAACCAGGAATAGCCGAACCCATGCGGATGCTGTGCCCGATACTCCTGCCACAGAAGCGCCCGCGTCACGTTCCGCTTGCGCATCTCCCGATCAACCAACGACCAGTCCGGAACGGGCCGCTCGGGCGTCGGCAGCGACCTCAAGTCCGGCAACAGCAGCAGCTCGAGGCTGTCGTCATCGAGACCCTCCGGTAGGGGCCATTCCAACCCGGCCCGTCGCGCCCGGGTCACGTAATTGTTCACGCTGCCCTTCGACAGGCTCAACGACGCGGCAATCGCGCGGTCGCTCATCCCTTTGGTCAGCTTCAGCCTCAAGACATCTCGTATACGGCGCATCAGCAATCGTTTCGTTGGCATTCGGGTCCTCTCCACTTCTGGAAAGAACCCCTAAGAGCCTGATTTGAAACTAGTTGAGTGAGTTCAGCAGGTTGTGATTCTGTTTGGTTGCAAGACGAACGGAGATCACGATGGCCTGGACCGAACTCACCCGCCGCCAGCATGCCCGTGAGGGCGACAAATACGCAAGCGATTTGACCGATGCGGAATGGGCGTCGATCGCGCCTTTCATGCCCCCGCCCAAGACCACGGGCAGACCCCGCACGACAAGCCTGCGCGACGTGTTCAACGCCATCCTCTACTTGGCGACGACCGGCTGCCAGTGGCGGATGCTGCCCAACGATTTTCCGCCGGTTTCGACGGTACGGGGCTGTTTTTATGCCTGGCGCAATGACGGTTTGTTCGATGAGATGAACCGCCAACTGGTCGAAGCCGCACGGTTGGCCGACGGGCGCAACGCCCAGCCGAGCGCCGGAATTATCGATAGCCAGAGCGTAAAAACCACAGAAAGTGGCGGGGTCAGAGGCTATGACGCAGGGAAACGGATCAACGGGCGCAAGCGCCATATCGTCACCGACACGCTTGGTTTGCTGGTCGGGCTTGTGGTGCACAGTGCCGGCATCCAGGACCGCGACGGCGCGCCGGATGTCCTCAACGCCGTCGCCACGCGGTACCCCTGGCTGCGCCATATCTTTGCCGATGGCGGATATGCGGGCCCCAAACTGCGCGACGCCTTGAAGGCCATCGGGCGCTGGACGGTTCAGATCGTCAGGCGCTCAGACACCGCCGATGGCTTCGAAATCGTGGCCCGCCGCTGGGTGGTCGAGCGCCCCCTCGCATGGCTCGGCCGCTGCCGCCGCCTGGCAAAGGATTGGGAAAAATCCATCGCAAGCGCAGAGGCTTGGGTCACCATCGCCCACATCCGACGCGTCACCCGCTACCTCGCAAGGGTATGAAAATGATCGATTAGTTTTGAATCAGACTCTCAGCGCTCCGCCACCTTCCATGCCGGCTCGTCGCTGGCCTGGATCGCCGCCCGCACCGTCGGCGTCGTCGTCGCCTGCTTGTGCAAGGAGATCAGCATGATTGCCTCCCGTCTCGAACCGCGCGCAGAATCGACCTTGCCATGAACAGGGCGGATCGGCTAGGGTCAATGTGATCATCCGGGATGGAACACATAGGTCAGCGTTCCTCATTCCCGGGTTAGGCTATTTTCTCAATCTGCCTTCAGCGCCGACCGCACGGTCACTTCAAGGCCCGGACGCAGGAACAGGTCCGGGTTGGGGAACTCGCCCCAAACCACCAGCCGCTGTAAGCACCCGGTTGGCACCGCCTGCCTTACGGCGGCTTGATCACCTAAGACACGAGCATAACAACGTCGCAAATGACGTCTCTTACGTGGAGGGGTCATGCGGGGCGAGGTGCTTGGGGTCGGACGGCGGCGACGGTGGAGTGATGATGAGAAGCTGGCGATCGTGTCGTCGGTCGGCATCGACGGGGCGACGGTCACGCAAGTGGCTCAGCGTCACGAGGTGAGCCGGCAGCAGATTTACGCGTTGCGGCATGAGCTGAAGAGGAAGGGCCTTTGGTCGCCGGACGGCGGGGCGATCTTCCTGCCGATCGATCTTCCAGCGATCGGGGCGACGCCACCTGAACCGGAGCCGGTACCTTCCGTTCCGGTGGAGCTTCGCCTGGCCAACGGGCGGTGTCTTCGGTTCGACAGCGCGATGGATGCGGCGGTGCTGACCCGGCTGATCCGGGCGGTGGAAAAGGCATGATCGGTCCGGGCACGGGCGTTCGGGTCTATCTTGCCTGTGGGACGACCGACATGCGGAAAGGGATCGCCGGGCTTTCGGCCATCGCCCAGGACGTGTTGCGCCAGAAGCCCGCGAATGGGGCGGTATTCGCTTTCCGAGGGCGTCGTGGCGACAGGATCAAACTGCTTTACTGGGACGGTCAGGGCTTCTGCCTCTATTACAAGGTCCTTGAGCGGGGACGGTTTCCGTGGCCGACCGCGACGGAGGGGAGCGTCCGGCTGACCCCGGCGCAACTGGCGATGCTATGGGAAGGGATCGACTGGCGGCGGCCGAACTGGGGTGCGCCGCCGGCCCGGGGGGGTTGATTTATCCGCCTGTTTTTCCTTGTTTTCATGGCGATCCCCGGGGGAGCATGGTAGACACGGGCATGTCGACCTCCGCACCTTGTTTGCCTGATGATCCCGCGGTTCTGAAGGCGATGATCGTGGCCTTGCAGGCCGAAAACGAGAAGATCTCGGCCACCTTGCGTGCCCATGATCTGCTGGTCCAGGCGCTGCGGGTGCGGATTGCGAAGCTGAAGAAGCAAGCCTTCGGAAAGAGCTCGGAAAAGATCGAGCGCGAGATCGAACAGCGCGAACTGGCGCTCGAGGACCTGCAGGTCGCCATGGCCGAGGCCGACGACACCCCGCAGGACGAGAGCGACACGGAGGCGCCGCCGCCCGAGGACAAGGATGACGCCAAGAAATCCCGTCGCCGTCCTCGCGTGTCCGCCAAGACCCCGCGCGAGCGCCGCGAACTCGATCCCGGCGACACCTGCCCGGACTGCGGCGGGGAATTACGCATCGTGGGCGAAGATGTCAGCGAGTTGCTCGACATGATCGCCGCCCGGCTGAAGGTCATCGAGATTGCCCGGGTCAGGAAATCCTGCCGACGCTGCGAGAAGATGGTGCAGGAACCCGCGCCCAGCCGGCCGATCCGGCGCGAGCCATGGCCGGGCCCGGCCTGCTGGCCTACATCCTGACCTCCAAGTTCGACGACCACCTTCCGTTGTATCGCCTGAACGAGATCTTCACCCGCATGGGCGCCGACATTCCGGACACGACCCTCGTCGACTGGTGCGGCCGGGCGATGAAAACCCTCCAACCCGTGATCGAGCTGATCGGGAAGGAGATCATGGCCAGTGATCTGCTGCACGCGGATGACACCCCGATCCGGGTTTTGGACCGATCGCAAAAGGACAAAGGGTTGGGCAAGGGCGTCAGGCAGGGCCGCATCTGGGTCTATGTGCGCAATCAGCGGCGTCGCACCAAAGGTGCGCCTCTGGCGCAACGGGCGGGCACGGCGCCGCCGGGGGCGGTCTATCGCTTCTCGCCGGATCGGAAGGGAAAGCACCCGAAGGACCATCTTAAGCACAGCAGCGGCATCCTGCAGGCCGATGCCTATTCCGGCTTCAGGGATCTCTATGAGCCAGGGGCCGATGGCACCGCACAGTTCCGGGAAGCGGCCTGTTGGGCGCATCTGCGCCGCGACTTCCATGACGTGTGGACTTCGAACAAATCCGGGATCGCAAAGGAGGCCCTCGATCGGATCGGCAAGCTATACGACATCGAGCGCCAGATCGCCGGCCAACCCGCCGATGTCCGCCACGCCGTCCGGCAGGAGAAGAGTAACCCCAAGGTCGAAGCCTTCCGTACTTGGGCCGAGCAACAACTGACGCGTCTGCCCGGCAAGAGCGATCTGGCCAAGGCGTTCCGCTATGGCCTGAGCCGCTGGGACTCGTTCACCCTGTTCCTCGACGATGGGCGCGTGGCCATCGACAACAATAGCGCCGAGCGTGGCATGCGCCCGATCGGCGTCGGCCGCCGCAACTGGCTCTTCGCCGGATCGGACACCGGCGGCGAAACCCGCGCACGCGCCATGACGATCATCGAGACGGCCAAGATGAGTGGTCTCGACCCCCAAGCCTACCTCGCCGACCTCCTCGACCGCATCCACGATCACAAGGTCAACAGGCTCGCCGAGTTGCTTCCTTGGAACTGGTCGCCGACAGCGGCAGAAGCGCCCGAAAACGCCGCTGCTTGAATTTGCAAGGCGGCTCAGACCGGGCGGTTACAGTGAGACCGGACGGATACTCTCAATAGGCCGTCAAAGGTGTCTGAGCGAACCCTGGGCGGGGGAATCGCTTACTGCCCAGCGTCATCGAAGGAGTCAGATTCACCGCCGGCGTTGCCCACCGCGACGCCAACACAAGCCGCGCTGTTAGCGCCGACTGAACAAATCGCGGCACCCAGATTCAGCAATAGCTCATACACCGAGACCTGTGAGCCGTCCGAAGCCCGTACGCGACTGCGCTGCATCAAGGCAGTTGGTCACGCGTCTCGTAGCTGGCGTGGCAGTGTGCCCCTCCATGGCACACGCCGCTATTTCGTCCGGTCGATCCACAGCCACACCTCGGCAGGTTGGTCATAGGTCAGCCATCGCGGGTCTAGATCGTCGGGCGAGACCTCGTAACCGGCGGCCAGCGTGTGTCCGTTCAAAGCGGGTCGTGCCGCGCCCTGGCGAACAAGCCTCAAGACCTGCGCCCTCTCCGCCGCCGAGAGACCGGCAAGTGCGAGGGTCTGTGCGAGGGTAGCGCCGCGCTCGGGCATCGCATCGACTCGGGCCTTCAGGCCATGAAGCTCAGGCGGCAAGAGCGTGGCGGCCAAGTCGGGCGGCGCGATATAGATGTCAATCAGCCCGGAAAGATCCTGCGCGGAAATGGCATAGGCCCGCCCGTTGATAACGAACCGTTCCGGCCTGCCGTCAAGCGCCAGATACGACGGGTTCTCGACATCGATCATTGCCTCCAGCACCAGCGGCCGCAGCAGCGCGTGTAGAGACTGGCGGTCCAGTTGCTCCTGATGCACCATCGCCAAGCGCCGCATGACAAGTGTGTTCGACAGCGTCGTCGCCAAAACCAACGCCACCAGGCACGCGAGAATGCTGAGCATCAGCAAGGTACTCAGCAAGACCACACCGCAACGGCTTGCCCTCATCCTTTTCATCAGCCCAGTATGCGTGCCAGCATGACAAGAGCAAGTTCCCAAATCGTGGGCGTGGTGCTGATCTATGCTGTGAGCACTCTGTGGCTACGCGGCGCGTTGCAGCTTGTAGATCTGGCCCTTGCCGTGCCGCTTGTCTGGTTAACGGTCGAGGATCTGAGAAAGACCGAGATCCCCAACCTAGCGACTGTGGCCGTCGCTGCGGTTGGTGTGCTGGTGCTTGCAACTGCACCGGCCGACCAAATTCTGGTGCATGGGCTTGGTGCTGCCGCTGTGTGGGCCGGCTTTTGGGCGATCGGAGAGGCAATTTTCAGGTGGTCCGGCCAGGAGGGCCTCGGCCAGGGTGACGCAAAGCTGTTTGCTGCGGGCACACTGCTGCTTGGTCTCGCTGCCCTGCCCATGCTTGTTCTGCTGGCATCCTGTGGCGGCATTGCGGCGGTTCTGCTGGCCCGGTCGCGTGGAGCCGTTGACCGATCGGCTATTCCCTTCGGCCCGTTCATAGGTTATGCAATCTACATCTTGTTCCTGACCGGTTGATCTTCACGATGCAGGTGAACCGAAAGAATGTCACGCGGCGTAATCCGCGCCGCGGTATCTCGCTTCTCGAGATCATGGTGGTTCTTGCCATCATCGCGCTTGTTGCCGGGTTGGCCGCACCGCGCATCATGGAGACATTCGGCCGCGCCAAATCGCAGGCCGCTTCGATCCAGCTGCAGTCCATCAAGGGTGCCCTGCAGCTGTTCTACATCGACGTCGGCCGCTATCCCAGCGAGATCGAGGGCCTGGAGGCGCTTCTTGTCGAGCCCGATGGCGTAAGCGGCTGGCGCGGCCCGTATCTGGATGATCCGGACGGCCTATCTGACCCATGGGGCCGACCTTTCGTCTATACCCATCCCGGGTCCAACAGCGCCTTCGATCTTCTGACCTATGGCCGAGACGGCCGGCCCGGAGGGAGTGCAGAGGACAGCGATATCGAACTTTGACGCGCCGCACCGCCCGGTAGCAGAGTGAGCGGCGGGTCGACCGCTCCATCCACGCGCTCCCACTCGATCTTTACAAGATCAGGCAGCCTGGCGACGTCCTCCCAGGCAGAGTGCCATTGCCGGAGGCTACTTGAATCTGACTGTCCGAAGTATGTAACGCGAACCTCGGTGACATCGTGTGCTACAACCCGTTCGATGCTGTAATCCATCCCCGTCCTCTCATTCTTACCCACCGCTAGCACCTGAAGTGCAGTGTTGCCCGAATCTGAGGAAAACACGGCAACCGATATACGCACCGGATAAGATGCCGAAAACAAGTCTCCTGCCGCCTGTGTGGCAAACACAACGGATTTAGGTCCACCTGAGAAGCCCCAACCGCGTTGACCCTCGACACCGTTCGGAATCTGATGTGCCCATTCTCGAAGCCTATTTCGGGCTAATTGCACCTCAACAAAATCATCGGTCCGGCCTGCAACACGCAAAGCCTTTCCACCGAACCCAACTACATTCGCCAAACCTACAGCTATGAGTGCCATCACTGCCAGGCTCACCATAAGCTCAAGTTGCCCAACCCCCTTCCGGCGAACAGGCCACTTCTGTCGAACCCGACCCAAATCAATTTGCTCCTGCTTGCGCACGCGCTACAACAGCTGAGAGAGAGAACGCCGTCTCACCCGGACTGCCAAACAATGAAACGAAAGAAGTCACCTCAACAAACTCAAAGCGTTCATCTAGCATTGTTTCGCGAAGACCTCTAACTCTCTTTTCCTCAATGTACCATGCCCACTTCTCCGAGTATACTCCAGACGACGCCATCAAAGGGTACGTGTGCACATACTCGTCCAAGAGCGCACGAGCCAGAGCCAGAGCCAGCACCTCCCTCTCACCGGCAGCCTGCTTCGATAGCCCTTCAACAATAACGGAAATGGACACCACTAGGATGATGCTGGCAGCCGCAAAAGCGACCATACATTCAAGTAGCGTAAACCCCGCCCTAGAATTACATCTTCTCGACTTATAGAGCAACTGAACTGACCTCCAGAATTGCTCCCATTATTGCATAGATCAGCAATCCCACACCCGCTCCAATAAGTAGTGTGAGCACCGGCGCCATGAGATTGACAAGCGCGTCAACGCGCCCACGGGCGGTCTGGTCTAACGACCTTGCCAACTCGGGAAGAACTTCACTCAACCGATTCGCCCTTTCGCCGATATCAAGTACCTCCGTATAGTACTCAGGGATCCCCTGCGCGCCCTTGAAAACCTCAGAGGCACGCCCACCGGATTCGACACGCGCTGCCGCATCACGAAAAACACTCCCAAATAGATGCTGCGAGCCAAGACTGTCGGCCGCCGTCCGAAGTGAGGCGACGAGCGGATTTCCAGATTCTAGCAGCAATTGCATCGCGTATGTGAGCCGAGCGAGCGCACCAAACCGAATTGCCTCACCAATCAGCGGAAGTCTCGCCAGCGTCGCGAATCCCATTCTCCGAACCCGTCGAACGCGCGACAACGCGGCAGCTCCCACGAAAAGAAGAACAAGCCCGGTGAAAATCTCTGCTGTAAAGTCCTGAACCCACGCATTCAGCCACAATAGGCTGCTTAGGACCTTAGGCGGCGCAGCACCAACGGCCTGATAAACAGGCTCCAGGTTTGGAGCAAGATAAAACGTAACAATCAAAATCAGACCAATAGCAGCAAGGATCAGAATAGTAGGGTAGATCAACGCCGCGGAGACGCGCCGACGGGTTTCGTCGACCGAACGGAAGTATTCAGCAAGAACCCGCAGAAGCGCAGACAGTCGATTGGCCGTGTCATCTACCCGGAGGAATGAAATGAATAATGGCGACAGTGCAGGGTACGAGGCGTCGAACGCGTCCGCAAGACTGGAACCATCGGCCACATGTTGCTGAACGCGGACGATGAGTTGCCTGGTTTGTCGGTGTGTCAACGCGCTTCCAGCAATGGACAAGGCTTGCGTGGCTGTAAGGCCAGCACTAAAAAGTAGCGACAAGAGTTCGGCGAGCCGCGCTTGCTCCTCCGAGGGCAAGAGGGGTTTCTGTCGTGACTCGTAGGGGGTTGGAGACGATGGTCCGCGCTGTTCCTGGAGCAGATATACGGTCCAGCCCCGCTGTTGCAGCGTCCGATATGCCAGTTGCTCGGTTGCCTCCTCAATCACACCAGTTTCGCGTCGCCCGGTGGCATCGAGTGCTTCGAAGTCAAAGTTCGGCATGATCTCAGGGAAACAGGTCTTCGACAGTGTGATTGGGGCTCCCAAGTCCGGTGCCCAGAAGACTGTTGGCACCTGATAGTCGCGCACGCCACCCAGCCGTTACGCGCTCTGCGTCGCTTGCGCTATCAACAACTCTTGGGCGAATAAGGACCAGAAGCTCGACGCGGCGCTTTGTGCTATCGGTCGAACGGAATGCCGACCCAATGAATGGGGCATCTCCAAGGCCAGGAACCTTTGATACCGTTCGATCGTTTTGCTCCTGAACCAAGCCGCCCAAAGCTAGCGTCATTCCGTCGGACAGCAGCACGTTCGTCTCAATCCGGCGCTGGCGGATCGTCGGCGAGTCGATGCCCGAGGTTTCATTCTGGGCAACGCTACTGATCTCCTGTGCAACATCGAGCACAACTTGGCCGCTCCGGTTGATCCTTGGCTGCACGGTTAGGATGACACCTGTGTTACGGTACTCAATTGATGTTACCGTTGGTGCGTCTGGCAAGCTGACGTCAGTCGATGACTGTGTTGCGACCGGAACCTCGTCGCCGATCTGCAGAACAGCCTCCTCATTATTAAGAACCATCAGGGTTGGCGATGAGATTATGCGGATGTTGGTGACACCCGCAAGTGCGTTAAGAGCTGCGCTAGCCTGACCAGCACTGAAAATGGCTGAGAAGCCAGGTGATCTAGGTCCAGTGCTTGCATTGGCATCGTCGGTGAAGCGAAATCCAAAGTTTCCAGACTGAAAGAACCAACGGACCCCAAGGCTTAGCTCATCGTTCAATTGAACTTCAGCTATCGTAGCCTCGAGCATGACTTGTTGCGGACGCATGTCGATCTCACGGATAAGGCGCTCCACATCGCGGTGGACAGTCCGGTTGCCAATGACAATGATGGCGCTGTTGTTATCATCTGCAACCACGCGGGCTAGGGCGGGTGTCCCAGCCTCAGTTTCGCCGGTGTTTTCACCACGAGCAATGAGTTCACCTATGATGGGAGCGACATCGGCGGGGTTGCGATGGCGCAACGGATACATCCGTGTGTAGTTATTGGCACCAGAGGCGGTACGATCAAGTTGTGCGATCCAGCGCTGTGCACGATCAAGATAGCGTGAGCGCGAGGAGATAATAAGTACCGATCCAAGTCGGTCATTCGGGACAAACTCCAACACCCCATCGAGGCTGCCACCCTCCTCAGTCTCAAAGATCACCTTCAACTCCTCGACTATGGCCTCCGGATCGGCAGAATTCAGTTCGACCAATGCTATAGATTTCCCCTGCAGAACGTCGACATCGAAGAGATTAAGTGCATCAAGGGCCGCTTCAAGTTGTGTTGCGTCGCCCGACAACATCACCAAATTTCGCGGTCGATCGGTCAGAACTGTCAACCCTTCATCAACCAGAGGCTTCAGGAGATCTGCCATTTGTGCTGCCGAGATATACTCCATGGGCGCAACGATCACGGAGGACCCGGATCCCACACCCTCGCTGGCAAGTCGGAAAGTTCGAACGCCAGAGGTCCCTGGAACAATCTGCACAACATCGCCCTGCCGTATCAGGCGTGCACCATTGGCTGCAAGGGACGCCTCGAAGAGTTCGAGCAAAGCTGCCTTTGGTATCGGCCCCGTGCTCTGAATCGTGATTCTTGCACTTACACCGTCAGCAATGACATAACGTTCGCCAAATGTTTCGGACAGAACGGCTTGTGCGGCGGCTTCGACACTTGCATTGACGAGTGCAACTTCGACCAGCTCTCCGTCTCGCGGGACGACGACAGCCTGCTGGCGTAGCGCACGATTGCCGCCGCCTGGATCCCCCAAGAACCTGTCAGTACCCCTTCGGATGGCACCTGGCGGGACGTAACCGCTCTCACCGCGGGTTGCTTCAGTGCTGCCGAACGGCCAGTGCCGAACTGTTCTGGTGTCCTCGCCGAAGGCACCAGAGCTTGTAGTGGTAACGTCAGTGCACGATGCGCACAGAACAACCAACGCTAGCGTAGCCTGCCTCAGTTGTGAGATCATTTCGATGCCCACTTATATTTTGATAGACAGTACCTTCAACGTTCGAGCTTGACAATAGCCTCACGCAATCCTTGGCGCAGCGTGATTCGATCCGAAGCAATGTGTTGCAAATTCCACCCATCTATAGTGTCTCCGATGGACACCCACACTTCTCTTTGGCCTTCGATGGAGACGAGAGCCTGTGTACGGTCGTCGGCGGCCATGAACCCGCGCAGCACGAGATCAGGATGAGCTACCTCTGGTTCCTCGGTTACCGGCTCGTCCGGTAATGTGGCAGGCTCTTCTTCCTGTCTCTCCTCCTCCGCCACTTCTGCAAGCAGGTCATCGTCAGGTTCCATGGCGGGATCGGCGTTTACCAGGCCCGATTGCGCCGGACGGCGCGTCTCCGAGAAGAGTGGCCGCGCAAGTGCCGCGTCAAGGCGCGCCCCATAGTCGGTTGGACCCACGGGTTGGAAGGCATTCGGATCGGACTTCGGGTCGGCAACTGTAGGCACAACCGTCGGAGTCAGGTCACCGACAGCGTGAACACCGGGGCGATAAGCATATAGCGCTGCTGAAGCCCCGGCGGCCAAGACCACTGTCAGGGGAGGCACCAAGTCTTTCATGCGCCGCATCAATCATTGGTCCCGGTATATGACCAGATCACAGCCTGCACGAACACGCGCGGGGCGCTCTCCGCCTGGTCATATCCGCCCATTGCCCGGCGGATCGACAGGGACCCAACAGCAAGGCGTGGTTCGTTGTGCTCAAGCGATGCAAGAAACCCGACCACGGCTGAGAGCTCCGCCTCGGCGTCGATTTCAACCGCAATTGTTGGCCTCTCCACCGAAATATCGGAGGCAACAATACCATACGACTCAGGGACCACCCCGGCCATCTGCGCTCGGTCGACGACAGCGCTTTGCAGCTTCAAGCCCGCCTGGTCGCGGCTTTCATCCTCATAGCCAAGCTCAGGCGGGAAGGCGAATCCACGACCCGATTGGTTGAGCAGGGCAACACGGCTTTGCAACTCCTCGATGTCACCAACCAAAGCGACGACCTCTGCCTGCTTTCCTTCGATCAACCGTTCGACCGGCCGGAGGACCAGACCTGTCACGGCAAGTGCGAGGGCAGCCAGCGCCAGAACCGTGACAAGAACCCGGACCACCATCACCGATCCGGACCTGCCAGGTCGGCCGTGATGGTGAAGCGTCGCTGACCGGTCACCGGATCAAGGCTGGCTGACCCCTCCAGCCGTGCTGCTTCGATCGATGGCATCTGGTCGATCCGAGCCACAACCTCTGGCACATCGTCCGAGGTGAAGCCCTCCAGCCGCAAATCCCGGCCGTTGATCGACAGTCGCGCAATCCATGTGCTGTCGTCTAGCCCTTCAGTAAGATCAAGCAGTATCGGCAGACGCTGGAACTCGGCTTCAAAGGCATGAACCTGATCAGCGATCTCCGCGTATCGCGCGTCCTCTTGCTCAAGACGTCTGCGCAGTTCCATCGCCTCGCTTGTCAGGGCTTCCCGTTCCTCCTGCACGTCGGCGATTTCGGCATCCAGACTTCGGATTACAAGCCAGGCCGATGACAGCCAGAACACCATGGCGGCCACCACCAACGCCACCGCGACCGCCCCCCAGACAGCGATTGGCCGATCGGTGCGGGACCGATTATCGACAAAGCGAAGCCCGGGGTCGCCATCCAGATGTATGCTGCGCAAACGCGCCGCTACGCTGGCCACCGCAGAGGAGACCTGCCCCAGTAGGTCCGCCTTCACAATCCACGCGGCTAGCTCGATGCGCGACCGGTCACGTCGCAGAACCCGATGGCACCACACAAGGCCGGTCCCGCCGCCTGGCAGACTTTGCCGCAGATGAAGATCGACGACCTTGTCGTGCGTTTTCGCCGCCGCGGCCGGCAGCGTCATCCGCTTCTCAAGGCAAAGTGCGCGGTCGAGGGCAACATCAACCGGACTGCCGCGCGGAATGCCGGCCATCGCCTCCCCTGACGCAGGGATCGTTCGGCAGACCACTCTGACGGCCCACTGCGCGCGCCATCCGGGCAGGTAAAGCCACGCCGGCACCACATTCGCCAACGCGCGGATGGCAGCACTGCCACGGCCCGCCCAATCGGTGCGGGGAAGCAGGTCAATGATCGACGCGCGGCCTTCACTCATGTAGACAGCTTACGAAGATCGCGCGTTGTGAACAAGCATGCTGACCGAACCCGCCCAGGAAGCCGATGATTTGCTCGATCGTCTGATCGCGCGAGGCTTTCTGGACAGCAAGAGTGCCGGCAGGGGACAGCGCCTGGCGCAGTCCGAGGGCATCCGCATCGAACGCGCCCTCCTGCGGCTTGGTCTGATCGAAGAAGACGCGCTGCTGGCCGAAATCGCCCAACAGGCCGGGATACCGTTCCATGCCGACCCGGCCGCGCTTGCGGCGGACCCCGATGTCATCGCGACCCTGACGGCCGAGTATCTGCAGGCCAATGCGCTGGTCCCCATCACCGACACCGGCGGAACCTTGCGCATCGCCACCGCCGATCCCCTGAACCCGGATCTGTGCGCCGAACTCGCCTTCCTGCTGGACCGCGAACCGGCCCTCGCCGCGGCGCCGGTCCGTGTGATCCGTGCCGTACTCGCCGGGGCTGCCGGCGGCCCGCCGCCCGACGCCGGCGCGTTGTCGCAGGAACAGCACGCGGCCGACCGCGAGGCCTTCCGCCAGGGCGATGCCGAAGGTCCGGTGATCCGCTTCGTGGCCGAGAAATTCGACGAGGCCGTCGCACTTGGCGCCTCGGATTTGCATTTCGAGATCGGCGAGGACGGGCTGCGCATCCGCATCCGGCGCGAGGGTGTCCTGGAACGCCAGCCGGTCGATCACGGCCTGAACCCGTCCGCCGTTCTGGCCCGGCTCAAGGTCATGGCCGGCATGAACGTCTCCGAACGGCGGCTGCCGCAGGACGGGCGGATCACCAGCGTGATCGCCGGGCGCAAGGTCGATTTCCGGGTCTCGTCGGTGCCGACCAGCTTTGGCGAAAGCATCGTCGCGCGGGTGCTCGACCCGCGGGCGCTGCGCCTGGGATGGCAGAAGCTGGGCTTCGAGGCCGGCATCGTCGCCCGGCTGATCGAGATCGTCGAAAGCCCCAGCGGGCTGTTCCTGGTCACCGGGCCGACCGGCTCGGGCAAGACCACCACGCTTTACACCGCGCTCTCGCATCTGAATACCGAGGGGCGCAAGATCCTCACCGTCGAGGACCCGATCGAATACAACCTGCCGGGGATCGAACAGGTCCAGGTGCATGAGGCGATCGGCATGACCTTTGCCCGCGCCCTGCGGTCGTTCCTGCGCCAGGACCCGAATGTGATCATGGTCGGCGAGATCAGGGATCGCGAGACCGCCGAGATCGCCTGCCGCGCCGCGCTGGTCGGCCGCATGGTGCTGTCGACGCTGCACACCGCCACGCCCGAAGGCGCGGTGACCCGGCTGGTCGATCTGGGCGTGCCCGAATATCTGGTGCGCGACGTCCTGCGCGGGGTGCTGGGGCAGAGCCTGGACATCCGGCCGGGCCAGCCAAGGCAGCTGCAGGCCCGGCTGGCCGTGCTGTAGGGGCGGGGTTGTGGGGCAGCGAGCAGGGCGGCAGCGTTGCCCACCGAAACCGCCCTGCGCTTTGCCATGGTTTCATCCAAGCTCGACGCGCACCGGCGGGCCCGGGAACCACAGGCCGGGGTTCTTTGCCGTTCGCAGCGGCAGGGCCAGGTCCTCACGAAACAGCGTCTGATGCGTGGCGAAATTGAAAATCGACGGCAGCCGATCGAGCGAAAGGCAGAGTGTCTCGGGGAAGACACCGTCGTTGTTACCTCGAATTGCGAGCCGAAGGGCCCAGTAGTCATCGCTGTCGCTCAGTTCGCGCTGGGTTATCGGCCGATCCGGCAATGTGTCAAAGGGTTCCTCGCCCCGGCCGATCCGCGTTTTATGTATGTGCAAATAGCTGTAGTCGCCGGAGTAAAACCGCGATTTCGGATAGATAACATGTGTCGCATAGGTCTCATAGAGCGCCAGATTGGCGAAGATATAGGGGCGGGCCGTCCGGGGAAACTGCGCGGTGACCTCGGTGGCATGAAGCAGATCGCGCGGGTCGAGCTGTTGGCCCCATTTGGCATCGGCGATAAGCGCATTTTCCATAGCCATATAATGCACCTGAAAAGGCTTGGTACCACGTTTGAACCAAAGATGCGGATTGGATGCTGAAGGATCGTATCTCAGTTCCTTTCGTTTTCCAATTGGGTCACGGCTTGGCAACTCTACTTCAATCAGATCAGATTGCTGAATCTCAAGGCGCTCTCTTCCAGTTCGATCCAACAATGCGTCAGATTTGTGCATAAGGTAGTAATTCGCGCTGATCGCTCCTCTGTTACTCATTTCTTACATGGCCTCCCCAATCGTTGTCAATCCTATCGCGTTCCCGATCGGATATCCGTTGAAGTTCTTCGGCGGCTTGTTGGTCGGTGTAATCGCCTCGTGCGAAGGCATCCAATAGCTCCCCAATCCGATCATTGTATTGCGGGTGCCCACCCGCCTGTGATTTCACACGTGTCCCGTTCCCCGCGCCCCAGAAATCAAATCCACCTCGAATCCCGGCCTCGACCACCGGGTGGTTAGCGTGTTCCACCGGAATGTTATGGTGTGCCTTGTCGGGGTGTCCTTTCGGTATGCCCAGATCGCCACGCAGTTTGCCACGATAATCGAAAACCGTCGGGCCCGCAAACTCGGGCGACAGCGGCTCGGTGACAACCCTGTCGGGCAGCGGATCGACGGCAGGAAACGTCTCGACATCAACACCCGGGACCTGATCCGGGCTGAACCCGCCATTGCCGGGGCCGATGTCGTCAGCCGGATCGAAGCCCTCCGGCGCGTTCCGGCCGCCATATCCACCAAGGCCGAGCAACTCGTCCAGTGCCTGACGCGCGGCAGGCGCGCGGGGATGACCCATCAGGCTCAATGTCCCAGCATAAGCGCCACCGATGATGGCGATGCCTGCGACGGTGCCGACTTTGTAACCTCGTTGCGCGGCCCAGAGGGCGTTATTCCCCCCCGGGTCGCGCAGGTTCACCGGGTCGTTGAAGCTGTAGGCATAGCGGTTCGTCCCCACCCCGGGCTCGTTGGGGTCGAGCCAGTCGGGCTGGATGAAGCGGCCGAGTTCGGGGTCCATGTAGCGGGCGTTGAGGTAGATGAGCCCCGCCCCCGCATCATGGCGCTGGCCGGTAAAGCCCTGATCCTCGGCCGCCGCGGCCGGGCCGGTGACCCATTGCGACACCTGGCCATAGGGCCGGTAATGCTTGTTGATCGCCCGCGCGCCTTCGGCGTTCAGCACGGAGATCACGCTGCCCAGCTGGTCATGGACCAGGATGCCGGGCGCGCCATCGACCCGCCGAGACCGCCTGCCGCGCCGCGCTGGCCGGGCGCATGGTGCTGTCGACCCCGCACACCGCCACGCCCGAGGGCGCGGTGACCCGGCTGGCCGATCTGGGCGTGCCGGACTATCTGGTGCGCGACGTGCTGCGCGGGGTGCTGGGGCAGAGCCTGGACATCCGGCCCGGCCAAGCCAAGGCAGCTGCAGGCCCGGCTGGCCATGCTGTAGGGGCGGCGTTGTGGGGCAGCGGCGGCTGGATCGCCGGGACGGAATAGCGGCCGGCTCTGAACACCGCCACGCCCGCAGGCGCGGTGACCCGGCCTGCTTTTCTCGCCTCAGCGTGCTCGCACGGTGCGCATCCAGATCCTGTTCTATTCCAAGCGACTGTAGTACTCGTCCACGGTGATGACCACATCATCGTTCAGGCGAAACGGGCCGACGGCCGCCGAGGCCACGATGTCAAATGCACCGGCACCCAGGGCGTCATTTTCGATATCGTAGTTGCAGTCAAACACCAAGACGTGAGCACGCGCCCTGAGAAATTCATGTGGCAGGTAGTCTCTCACGTATACATCCTTCGGCGTTACGAAATATGGCTCGATCAAAGGAGGCCAGACGATCTCGAAACTGGTACTCCCTCTTGGCAGGACAGATTTTTCCAAGGAGGTTGCGGGTGGCTCAATAACCGATCCTGGTACCAGACCAGTTTCACCATTTGGGTCATAGTCACGAATCTCATAGTCAAGATTGTCCGAGAGCACGACAATCCGTATGGGAGCTCCACTAATGCATACTTGTTCACTCTCGCTATTTGTCACGGTGACCTGAAAGATCATACTGTTGTCTTTAATCACGGGCCTATCCAACTCGACTGCTATCCCGTCGTCAAGTGCTGCATTTGACGTGCGGCCGACGTCTCTGTCTGTGTCTGCGCTGCATCCAGCCGTGATCAACAACGCGAAAGCGATGGCGCAAAACTCTTTCATTTCCCTGTTCCTGTTAACACTCATCGAAACCCAGCGAGCAAACGTAAGCGTCATTGATACGTCGTCCCTGGCGCAACCCCATTTCTACTCCAGGCCATCGGTAGCCGTCGCGCCCAGTGCTTCCCGGTCGGGTAGTCGTGAAGATATGTACATTGTCTGCGGGTGTTCCTTCGTCAAGGCTATCACGCAGCCTTAGAACGGCATGGCCGGTCTCATGAGCGAGTATATATCCCGACCTGGATACCTCAAGATAGTGATCGTAGACGGTGATATTGTTGCTATTCCTGCGGGCGGTCGCGGCCACTGTTGGGTTTGGATGCGCTCCCCCATATTCTATCTCAATGCCCTCGCCTGCCAAACCGAACCTATCCAAAGCCGTCTTAGCCTCTTCAAGAGCTTGTTCAATAACCACATCTGTCAATGGATTTTCCCGTGAACTTCGCCGAAGATCTCGAAGTGCCTGATTGGCCCAATGACGAGCCAAATCGCTGTGATACTCTTTGCCCGTGCGTGCCTTTTCAAGTGCTTCTGCTAGGCCAGCTATGTACTCGTATGATCGCATACGATAGTCTTCAGCATCCTCTCTGACTTGATCACGTAAATCGTCTGGCGTGTCTTCGTCAATAACTTCATTCCCCCCCGGGTCGCGCAGGTTCACCGGGTCGTTGAAGCTGTAGGCATACCGGTTCGTCCCCACCCCGGGCTGGTTCGGGTCGAGCCAGTCGGGCTGGATGAAGCGGCCGAGTTCGGGGTCCATGTAGCGGGCGTTGAGATAGATGAGCCCCGCCCCCGCATCGTGGCGCTGGCCGGTAAAGCCCTGATCCTCGGCCGCCGTGGCCGGGTCGGTCACCCATTGCGACACCTGGCCATAGGGCCGGTAATGCTTGTTGATCGCCCGCGCGCCTTCGGCGTTCAGCACGGAGATCACGCTGCCCAGCTGGTCATGGACCAGGATGCCGGGCGCGCCATCGACCCGCCGAGACCGCCTGCCGCGCCGCGCTGGCCGGGCGCATGGTGCTGTCGACCCCGCACACCGCCACGCCCGAGGGCGCGGTGACCCGGCTGGCCGATCTGGGCGTGCCGGACTATCTGGTGCGCGACGTGCTGCGCGGGGTGCTGGGGCAGAGCCTGGACATCCGGCCCGGCCAGCCAAGGCAGCTGCAGTCCCGGCTCGCGGTGCTGTAGGGGCGGGGTTGTGGGGCAGCGGCGGCCGATCACGCCCGGCCCACCGGCGTCGGGTCGTCGAAGCCGGACAAGACAGCCGACGAGGGCAACGATACCTTCCTGACCGGGCAGCTAATCTTTCGCCCTGATGCGATTCACCCTCTGTTCGACTTTTCGCAAAAGAAGTCCGATGACCAGGTTCATAGCTGTTATGCAAGAAACCCCTCTGCCCCAGCCTGACTCAGTAAGTCGGAAGCAAGAAGGGATTCCAGAAAGCCCGATACTTTGCCTAGCGATTGGAAAACCCATTTACTTAGCATTCTACAAGACGCTACTCCTCGCTAATTGTGGTTTGGAAGCTGAAATCATACCTCAATTGTTGCATATCTAGACCCGCCGCGCAATATATGGCCTCCAATATGTGGCTTGGGAGGTGCCGCTTGAAGTAGATGTTGATTTGTGGACCAGTCGATTCTCGCTGCATTATTGGCAATGCTCGAACCAGCTCAGATATGGTTTCTTTGAGAGAGCCATCCGCATCGCCCGTTTCAACAGCGCGGTCTATATTAGACATCGTTTCGGGCTCAACCGTCATAAGTTGCTCCATCTGACTAGGCGTCACAGGGAAAGTGCCGTCATGAAAACCATTCCATACCTGCTGACGCATCCAATTGAGATTCGCAAGGACAAGTGTTCTTTGATCCTCGTAGGATAGAATTTTGAATAGCTCTTTCAGCCTAGTTTTCTTCATTCTCAGTACCCCGTATAAGGCGCTAGTGGTCCGAACAGAGAGTTCGACAGGTTGTGATATATTCTTCCTAGCGCGTTATTGGCGCGAACCGCCCTAATGTCATTGCCAACTGCTGGGACCCTATACCGCCAAAGCTGTCAATCAGTTGTTGCTCTCGACCACGGACAGCGCCCCAGCCGATGCTACCGTAATCACCAGTTTGCGTTTTGTCAATTGTTGGATAACCATATCCTTCAAGACGTCGGGCATGGCCCGCCCACCGTCTTGCAAGAACTTGGTTCGGACTCATTAAGTATCCCGATGCGCGGCCTGAATATCTCTTTCCAGTAATCGGGTGGATTGCTACGTACGTAATATTGGTACGGCCTCGCCCTATTGCGTCTGCTGCAAGAACGGCGGCCCCAATGATAGCTCCGGCTGGGTTTCGCGAGGTAGGACTTGACACAATAACTTCAGATAGCGGTGAGTTACGTGTGAAAACTGAGAGTGAGCCATCTGCGTTGGTGCGCGCCCCGACGACATTGCCGTAAATCCCAAGGTCATTTGTGAATGACCGCGTTATCATGCCTGTGCTGTGGCGCCATGCATCGTATCCTTGAGTGCCTCCTGCTCTCGCATACTCTCCATATGCTCGTGCTGAGGCTCTGTCGGCGCTACTGCCGAAAACACCATCGGCAAATCGGTCCATACGTTCTGAGGCACCCGCACCGAATGTTCTATCGAAAGACCCATCACCAAATGCACTGTCCCAGGCCCTATCGACCCAGGCATTGCCCGACGGATCGCTCAGATTGATCGGATCGTTGTTGGCATAGGCATACCGGTTCGTCCCCACGCCGGGCTGGTTCGGGTCGAGCCAGTCGGGCTGGATGAAGCGGCCGAGTTCGGGGTCCATGTAGCGGGCGTTGAGATAGATGAGCCCCGCATGCCAATCGTGGCGCTGGCCGACAAAGCCCTGATCCTCGGCCGCCGCGGCCGGGTCGGTCACCCATTGCGACACCTGGCCATAGGGCCGGTAGTGCTTGTTGATCGCCCGCTCGCCTTCGGCGTTGAACAGGGTGATCACGCTGCCCAGCTGGTCATGGACCAGGATGCCGGGCTCGCCATCGACCCGCCGAACCTCGGGGTGGGGATAGGTGACGACCTCCTCGTTCCGCCCCTCGCCGAAATTGCGGATCTCCATCGGCCCGAAATACGCGGTGGTCGTCTGTTGCGCCGTGCCGGCCCGGTCGATGCGCAACAGCCGGCTGCCATCGGCGGCATAGACATAGCGCGTGGTCACCCCGTTCAGCGTGACCGAAAGCGGCCGGTTCTCGCCGTCATAGGTCATCGCCTTGCCATAAAGGCCGCGGGTGGTGTTGCCGTTCGCATCGTATTGGAACGCCCAGTCGCCGGCCCGGGTCAGCCGCTGCCGCCCGGTGTCGTAGCGGTAATCGCCGATCCGGCTGTGGAAGGTCATGTTGCCGGCGGGATCATAGCGGAACGCGCGGCCGGCAAAGCCGCCCATATGCGCGTGCCGGTTGTCGGCGCGCAGCAGGCGGCCGGCATGGTCATAGGTGAAATCGTAGTCGCTTGCGTCATGAAAGGCGTATTGCCGCATCACCCGGCCGCTGGCGCTACGGCTGTAATAGACGCCATTGCTTGGCGTCGCTGAGCCGGCCGCGAAGCCGTCTACCTGCGTCAGCCAGCCGCGCCGGCGGTCATGCTGCCTTACCTTGCTTCTGCGCTTCGGCGTCTGTCATTCCTGGGATATGATCCGAGGGTGGCAGGGAAGCGGGGATGGGTATCATGCTGGCTGCCCGCGATGGCTCAGGTGGCATCTCCCCCCGCTTCCGAAGCCCGTCTCGACCGCTGATTAGGCTGCGCGATCCATCGCTCTGTAAGGCGACGACGGCGTGGACGGGGTGCCGTGAAGAGCAACAGCTATGGAGGGAGAAATGGATGTCTTTATCGGGATCGACGTGGCCAAGGAAGTCCACTGGGCCTGCGCCATGGACCGCAACGCGCGGGTGCTGTTCAGCCAGGCGGTGGGCAATGATCCAGCCGCCATCGTGTCGTTGATCGGTAAGATCGAGGCGCTGGAGGCTGAGAACACGCGGACCGCCATCGATATGCTGGGCGGCGCGGCGAGCCTCCTCTGTGCGATGTTCGCCGAGGCCGGGCTGCCGCTGGTCCACACGCCGGGGCTCGCGGTGAACCGCGCGCGCCAAGGCATCCGGGGCGGCGAGCGCAAGTCCGATCCGAAGGACGCGGTCGTCATTGCCGAGTTGGCCCGCACCAGGCCCGACCTGCGCGCAGTGGAGCCGCCAGACCCGCTCGATGCCGAGATCCGGCTCCTGGTCAGCCGCCGCCGCGAGCTCGTCACCGAGCAGACCCGGCGTGCGGCGCGCCTGCGCGACCTGCTCTCCGGCCTCTTTCCGGCGCTGGAGCGGCGCATCGACCCCACCACCCGCACCGGCCTTGTGTTTCTCAGCCATTATGCCGCGCCCGAGGATATCCGCGCCGCAGGGGCAAAGCGCATCACCCGCCGGCTGACAAAGGCCGCGACGGGCCTGCGCGGCCTTGAGGCGTTGGCCGAGGACGCCGTGCAGGCGGCACAGGCACAGACCGTCACCATCCCGGGGGCGCAGCTCAGGGCAGAGATCATCGCCGATATCGCCCGCGAGGCGCTGGCCGCCCGCGACCGGCTCAAGGCCACCGATCACGCGATCCGGGAGCGGCTCGCCAACCACCCTGATACGGCCCTCATCCTGTCGATGCCGGGGATGGGGGCCACGCTCACCGCCGAATTCATCGCGCTGGTCGGCCGCATCGACCGCTTCGACAGCGCCGACGCGCTGGCCGCCGCCGCAGGCCTCGCCCCGGTGCTGCGCCAGTCCGGCAAGACCAGCTTCCTGCGCCGCGCAGCCGGTGGCGACAAGGCCCTCAAGCGCGTCTTCTATCAGGCAGCCTTCACCTCTCTCGGACGACCCGACAGCCGCGCCTTCTACGACCGCAAGCGTGCCGAGGGCAAACGCCACCACCAGGCCGTCATCGCCCTCGCAAGAAGACGCGTGAACGTGCTCTGGGCCATCCTGCACAAAAGGCAGCCCTTCCGCGAAAACTTCAAAATGGCCGCTTGACTGAAGCATTAGGCTGCCAGGTCACCCGGGCGCCGTTGCTGTAATCGGTGCCGGTGCGATAGCCGGTCGCGTCGTACTCGACCCGGTCGATCAGACCGTCCATCGCGACCAGGCGCCGCGCGGCGTCATAGTGGAACCCGCCGCGGCAGGTGCGCGAGGTGCTGCCCGGCGTCTCGGGCAGGCACCAGCCGGCCAGGTCGCCGGTCAGCTTGTACCAGCGGCTGACATGGTGCGTGCGGACCGGGTGCACCCCGTCATCGATCCAGTGGCGCTCCCAGCGAAGCTGGCCTTCCGTTCCGTAGTTCAACTCATGGACATGCGACCGCGCCGGCTGGCCGTCGCCCGCCGGATACCGGACCTCCTGCCGGGTCAGATGGCCGGTATTGTGATAGCCGTCGCGCGGCTCATCATACCGGTAATGGGTGGTGACCCTGGCCCCCCCGGTGCCGGCATGCTTCCGCACGGCCCGGTCGAGCGCATCGTAGTCGAAGGCGATGTCCTGGCCCTTGGCGTCGGTCTGCCGGGTCAGATTGCCATTGGCGTCATACGCCATGGTCCAGATGCCCAGGGCCGGATCGGTCGCGCGGGTGCGGTTGCCGTACGAGTCATAGCGATATTCCCAGCGGGCCCCCACCGGGTCGGTCACCGCGGTCAGTCGGTCGAGGTCGTCATACAGGTAATGGGTCCGCCGCAGCGGGCCCCAGCCGCCCTCATAGCCGACGCCATCCCTGTACTCATGGGTGCCGCTGGCGATGACATTGCCGAACGCGTCGTAGGTCGTCATGATCAGGCCACAGCCGTCCAGTTCGTCGGCGTCATAACAATCTTCATTATACGCATGCGCTTCCGGCCGCCGCGCCCGCATCCCGTTGAGATCGGCGAAGGTGCTCACACGACGCCAGGTCTTCCGCGTGTTCCCATCGGCAAAGAACGTCTTTTCCGGGCGGTCGAGGCGGTCATAGGCGAACCGTGTCCGCAGATGGTTCGGGATCGTCGCCGCCGCGCCCTCGGCGCGGGTCAGCGGGATGCTCTCCCAGGCCAGATTGCCGCGGGCGTCAAAGCCGCGAACGGTCAGGATGTCGTCCGCATCGGCCGTCGTCGCGCCGCCCGATGTCGTCTTCCAGACCTGGCCGAAGCCGTTGAAATAGGCCCGCTCGATGGTCCAGGCAGCGTCGCCGCCGAACCCGGTCTCGGCCTTGGTGCGGACATGCTGCGCCGCCGGATTGCCGAAATCGTGATACCATGTTTGGATGCGCTGCCCGTTGGGCAGGCGCCGCTGGGTCTCGCGGCAGTGCACGTCATACTCGACCCGTGTTATCAGCCCGTTCGCATCGGTCGTCCGCGCCGGTGCCTGGCAGCGCGTGTCCCAGGCGGTGCGGGCGGTGTGGCCCAGGGCATTGATCGTCTCGGTCCGGAACAGATGCCTGTCGCCGTCATAGCTGTGGCGGATGACAAAGCGGCGGCCGTTGCGCTCCTGCGTGACATTGCCATGCGCGTCATAGGTGAAGAGGGCATCGACGCGGCGCCAGGGCCGGTCGGCCACCCCGTTCCAGGATTCCACTACGGTGACATTGCCCCGAAGCGGCGGCTTCCAGTATTCGCCGTACCCGCCCGAATGCAGCGCGCGATCATAGGTGAAGAACCGGGCCGACAGCCAGCCCCGGGTGTCGGAAGGATCGTTGCTGGGCACCCCCATATAGGCGCCGCGAACCTCGACCGACGGCTTATCCACGATATATTGCTCGAGATTGCGGACATATCGGTACAATGTGGAGCGGTTGTCATACTCCGGCGTTTTGTCGACGGCCCTGAACCCGTCATAGGCGATCCTCGTCGGCATGCCATAAAGGTCGCGCTCATACTGAGTTCTCCGGATAACGAACGGGTCGTCGCCCCAGCCCCAGCGCTCGCGGATTTCCTCGCGGGTCTGCTCGGCCCGCATCGGCAACTCCCCCGCCGCCGTCGCCTGCCAGTTGTTGATCTGCAGCCGCCAGGTCGTGCCGGTGCCGGAACTCAGATCGCCGTCCACCACCGTGCGGGATTTCACCCGGCCCTTCAGCCCCCAATGGCCCTGCTCATAGGTGGTGACCACATTCAATGGCCTGTCGAGCCCGCGAAACGTCGCCGTGACCGTCCGGAACCCCAGCGATTTGCGATAGTCGTGATCATAGGCGAAACTGGTGTAGCTGTAATCGACGATCCGCCGCGCCGTATGCGGCGCGCCGCCATCCCGTTCGATGCGCGACACCAGCATGCGGTTGCCCGGAAAATCGGCGCTGTTCTGCGCCTGCATGTCATGCTGCCCCATCGGCGTATAGTCGATCCGCGTCGTCAGACCCTGCGGATCGGTCATCCGGCGCAGCAGGTTGGGGCCCACCGTCCCCGTGTTCCAGTAGATGCGCAGCGGGTTGCCCGAGGCCGCGTCGACCAGACCGTCGCCGTCGAAATCCCCCGCACCGTGGAAATGCGGCACCCAATTGTTGTCGCCGCCAATCGGAATGAATTGCCGCCCGTTCGACAGGAAGATCCTGACCGGGGCAGGCGCCTCTACAAGGGCCGAAGTCCTTTGCGCTGTGCTCAGGATCAGGTCGCCGAACCCGTCGCCATTGACATCGGCAATCTGCATTCGGCGCACCGCTTCGCGTGCATTGATCCGAAGGTCGAGCAGCGCGCCCCAGTTCGAGTCCCAATTCGCGAAACCGTTGCCCTTCGAAAGCTGAACGGACAAGCCATCCGCATCGTCCGAGCGAGGATTGTGGTGGACCACATCCTGGGCGCCGTCGCCATTCACGTCGCCGATTGCAAAGGAAGCCCCACCATCTGAAAAAAACGGCGCACGATTCAACTGCCGGCTTGTGAATCGGCCGTCCACGACCTCATAGACCCAGCGCGTGTCCCGGCGCAGGATCGTATCCAGACCGTCGCCATTGATATCGGCCACCAAGGCGCCGTTCGCGAGATCGAGACAGAAGGAAGCATTATTTGTAAGTTTCCAATCCCGTTTCAGCCTGCTGCCGTCCAGCTGATATGCATCCCGCCGGTCGATGACCTCGCTCTCCGGATCCCAATCAAAATTGCCCAACAGCCTAGGCGCGCCACTATGGCAATCCCGCATAGATGCGTTGCCTTTTGTGCGACCGCTTCCGTCTGGTCGAAGCTCTCGCGCTTCAAGTGTGTACTCGGTCGTTTGATGATTGTCCCGGTCTTCCGTTGTCGAGGCCACGTAGATCTGATGAACGCGCCCGGTTTCAAGGCTTGGGCCAGAAAATCCAATCGTTTGTCGGGTTTCCCACCAATGGAATGATCCACCCTCCCTCCCGCGACTCCTTGAGTAGCGGACACTCTCGCTCCGCGCCATTCCAGACCGCGTTCTAGCAATTGATCGATCGATGCCAAAGCTGTAACGATAGTCGAGGGCCGACTGGTATGGAACGCTCAGGTATTCGCGGCAGTCCTCGCCTCTTGGTGTACACCGGGTTTGGTACTCTTCGTAGCGATAGGGCGGAAACAACAGTTCATCGCGCTTGTCGCCGTTGATATCGGCGGCATAGGCAAGCGATGCAGTGGCCCGCCCGCCATAGGTCCGCGCGGTGAACGCGGTATGGTCGCCGCGATAGTCGAAGGTCCAGGATGGCAGCTGGGTTCCGCCGGTGATGCGGGGGCCGTTGCTCTGCTTTTCGAAATCGCGGCCATATTGGCGCACCCGGGTCAGCAGCAGCGTGCCGGTCTGCGCGCTTTGGCTGTACTCCAGCCCATAGGCGCGGATCGGCGTGTCGCCATCGCGCACCTCGACCGAACGCAGCCGCCGCCACTGGATGCCCAGGAACTGCGTCCCGGTGGCGTATTTCGTTCGGGCGTGGGTCGGCTTCCAGTCATAATTCAGCCAGATGTTGTAGCCGCCATAGGCGATATGCCGCGGCGCGGTGGAATAGCCCATCCCGCTTTGCGAGACCTCATAGGCAATCGTCACCACATTCGGTGTCGCCTGGGTGTCGCGGATTTCGGTCAGCAGCCAGCGGGTCTGAAAGACCAGCCGGAACCGGCCAGGATCGTTCTGGAACGTGGGATCGGCGGGGTCGAACCCGGCCACCGCCCCGACCGTTTCATAGGTGTAGCGGGTGCCATCGCGGTCGTAGACATGGAACTCCGCCACGCCGCGGCTGGCATCGCCGACGAAATCGATCCGGCGGTAGTCGTCCCGCAGCGTCGTCATGCTGCCGCCCGCGCTGCAGCTGGCATTCGGGATGGTGGTCTTGTAGCGCTCCGGATAGGGGTACCACTTTTCCCAACGCTCGGTGTTGGTCGCCGCCTCGTCGGCGCAGGCCAGCAGTTCCACCCCGTCCAGCAGGAACACGTCGCGGCCGCGCTCGTGATGCGGCGTCCCGCCGCCGACGCTGCGCTTCTCGATCGCCGACAGACCCGCCAGCCGCCAGCCATGCGCCACATAGCTGTCCGGCCCCGTGCCCCGCCATTGCGAGTTGTAGCGCAGCCCCAGAGCAGGCTCGAGCCCGCGAAACCCGGGTATGTCGAACGGCACGAAGGTCGTGAACGCCCCGTCCGTGCCCACATTGTCGGGCAGCGCAACATTCTGCACGGTGACCGAATCGGGCAGCGACGGCCCGCTCTCTTGCGCCCGCGCGGGGCTGGCGGCCAGAACGGCCAGACACATCGCCGCGGCCAGAACGGCAACGGCATCACGGAACGGGAAAGCAGGCATGGGAAGACCCCCGGGGACGGCTGAGATCACGTCAACGTGACCAGACGAGAGGGATTCGTCAACGAAAAGTTAACGCACCCGCAACCAGCTCACCGAATCCACTCTCTCCCAACAGCGCCGCTGGGTCGCCGCGCCGCCGAGAAGTCCGTCCGACCGCCCCATGCAACCGGCACGGGTGACAGGGATCAATGGCCGTCGCGCCCGGCGAGCCATTCCCGGAGTTTCGACCAGCGCGAGCGTCCCGAGGCGTTGCGGACCGCGATGGCGATGGCCTTGCGCTGTCCGGTCAGCACCACGAGCTTCTTGCCCGGGTGATGCCTGTACCGAGCAGGTTGCGCTGCAGTATGGCGTAATGCTGGGTCATGACCGGGATGACGATGGCGGGGTATTCCGATCCCTGGCTCTTGTTGATCGTCACGGCACAGGCGGGAACCAGCATGTCGCGTTCGCCAAAGCCGAACGCGACCGGGCGGCCGTCGAACCGCACCCGGACCTCGCCGTCTTCGTCATCGACATCCTCGATCATGCCGATATCGCCGTTGAATACCAAGCTGCAATGAGTCACGCTCATTGCAGCTTGGTATTCGGCGCTGGAAGGTGCCGAGGTCTTCAGGAACGCGGCGCGGAATTGCTGGCCATGGACCGGATCGTTGGTCCAGCCGCCCGATGCCGTGATCCACGCGCCCGCAGAGATGCTGGCGGCATGGCCGACCACCGTCACCAGGTCGCGATGCCCACGCGCCTTGATGCGAAGGACACAGAAGCCGTTTTCGGCATTGTGGAAGGTCACCCGCTCGACGAGCCCGGCCAGGACCTCGTTTGGCGGTCGTGTCATCGCGGCCTCCCCAGGCGATGGCGGGAGGCATAGCCGGTGTTCCTGCGATGCTCCATGCGAAAGACCGGCCCGAGGGCCGGCCGTGCCGCGATCACGGGGTCGCCAGAAGCCCGGGCCGCAAGGCCAGCGGGACGCGATGGTGCGATCAGGGTCTTGAGCCGCGCGCTGCGGACGCGATGGCGGACATCCGTGCGGTCCCATGGCGCCACGACAACATGCCGGGTCGGCACAGGATCAGGTACTGGCGAGCCGATCGCGAAACCAGGCGGCCAGCGCCGCTTCGTCGATCTCCCCGGCTGCTGCCGCCTCGATCGTCCGAACCGCGTCGGCCGGCACAAAGGACAGGCGGCAACCGTTATCGGCCAGAAACAGCCGCGCGGTCACCCAGGCGGTCCGTTTGTTGCCATCGGCAAACGGGTGATTGCGCAGAATGCCCCAGGCATAGGCGGCCGCAAGTGCCGCGCCGTCCGGGTCCCCATAAGCCGCAAGATTGGGCGCCCTCGACAGAGCGCTGTCGAGGGCTGCGGGATCGCGCACGCCCTCCGGACCGCCATGTTCGGACAACTGGCGCTCATGGACCGCGCGCACCACCGCCGCACCGACCCAGCGCCAGCCGGAACCGCTGCCGGTCATTTCGCAAGCGCGCGCAGCACCTCGCGGTCGTCATGCATGATGTCGCCGGCCAGCGCCATCTGGCGCGCGAAGTCGGGGTCGTAGGGTGTCAGCCGATAGCCACCATCGGGTGTCTCGGTCAGATAGAGCATGTCGCCCTTGCGCACCCGCAGCCGGGCCATCACATCCCTGGTCAGGATGACCCCCGCAGAGCTGCCGATGGTCGTGATCTTGAGCGCCGTCATGGACATCTCCGTCCATATAATGTGTATTATATAGGCGGCTGGAATGCCGCACAAGCCCGAACGGCCGAGCCGGGCATGCCGGCCCGCCGGCGCCAGAGTTACCCGGCCATGCATTGCCCGGGCTCGTGATAGAAGGCGGTCACGGTGATCTCCGGGAACCGCGCGCGCAGCGCATCGAGGACCGGTTGCTGCAGCCCCCTGCCCTGCGCCCCGGCCGCCGGTCTTGTGCTCAGGCGGTGACGATCCAGTCGCCTTCGCCGTCCTGTTCGAGCGCGGCCTCCGGGCCGTGTTGCGCGATGAAGGCGCGGTCGGCCTCGGCACGGCGTGCGGCGTGCAGGTCCATCGCCTTGTGGCCCGAAGGACGCTTGCACCAGGCGCCCTCGCGGGCATGACAGACCGGGCAGGCGACAGCGAGGATCGGGTTCCGGTAGCGGGTGAAATCGGGCATTTGGGGTCTCCTTCTGGAAGGGGGATGCGGAGCGCACGGAGGCGCGCGCCCCGCCGTCCGGCTCAGGCGATGGGTTCGGGCAGCCATTGCGCGATGCGGGCCTTGGCGGCGGCATCGCAGCCCCGGCGGTCCTGTTCGGCCGGGTCGGCGAACAGCGCTTCGAGCGTCTCTTGCCAAGCCGCAATGAGCATCTCATTGCGGCTGCTCCGCCTCCCGCCCCGCCTCCCCACCCGACCACCAATCCTACATCAACCCATTGGTAAGGTTGGTGGTCGGGTGGGGAGGCGGGGCGGGAGCGGACCGTTGATATCATCCTTCGCGCGCTTTTTCAGCCGCGCGAAGGTCGTGACCGTGGGATGGGTGTCGGGAAGCCCCAGCATCTCGCGCCACAGCGTGTCGAGATAAGCCCCCTTGACGCGGGCGAAGAAATTCTCGGCCGTGGGCGCCCAGATCGCGCGGATGGCGGTTTTCGCCTCCTTGTCGATCAACCGGCCGAGCGCGCTGTCGGGCAGGTCGAGAAGCTGGGCGAGGTACTGCGCCAGGTCGCCGCGAACCCGTGCCTTGCCGGTCTTGCGGAACGCCCGGAAGGCGCGCGCCCGGTCGGCCGTCCACGGATCGGCGGGCGCATGGCGCGCGCCGCGCGATCCGCGCATCGGGGGCAAAGCCGGTGGCGGTGCCTGGCGCGTTCGCCACATCGCCATGGCGCAAGGCAAAGATCGCGCGATGGCCCACCCGGCCGGAAAGCTGGAACGCGAGCAGATCGAGCAGCAGATCGGGCTTTGCCAGCACCGCATGCTGGCGGGCCGCGCGCGCCACCGCTTCCAGATCGGCGGTGAGCCTGGCCGAGAAGGCCGGGCTTGCCGGTTCGGCATCCTCGCCTGCCCCGCCGCGCGCGGGCGCGATCACACCTGCGGCGATGGCGGCTTCCCGGTCGGCCTTGCGGATCAGCCCGCCATGCAGGCGCATCTCGCCATCGTAGTCGATCGCGAGGATCGCCCCGGCCACCGCGCGTTGTTCGGCCGTGTAGTCGCCGTCAAGCGTCCGGGAGAGCGCATCGAGGTCAGCCTGCCCTTCGGCATCGAGCACATCGGCATTCGCCAGTTCGGCCAGTTCCGCGTAGCGCTCGGCCTCGGCTTCGGTCAGATCGCCCTCGACCGGATAGACCCGCGCCGCGAGCCCCTTCTCGATCTCGGCCCAGGACACATGCGCCTCCGCACAGGTCTCGACCCATGCCCATGCGCCACCCGCCACCATGGCGGCGGCGGCCGCGTCGAGCTTTTCGGCGGCCAGCCGGTCGAGCAGCGCGGGATCGGTCAGGTGCCGCCGGTCCTCGAACAGGTCATGGGCGATGCGCCCGCCCGCCGCGGCATAGGCATCGAGGCCGACGAACCGCGCGCGCCGGTCGGTCTCCCCGACCGCCTCGGGCACCACGAAACGCCGCAGGCTGTATTCCGACAGCCGCCCGGCGCGCAGCCCGTCGAGCGCCTCGGCGATGCGGGAAGCGTCCTGCGCAAGCGTGAGGATCTTCGCATGTTCGAGGGTGATCTCGCCGCCCGCAGCGCCGCGATGACATCGTCGGGCAGCCCGGCCAGTGCCAGACGGCGGCGGATATGGGCCTCGCTCTGCCCGAAGGCCAGCGCGATCTCGGCCAGGCTGGCGCCGCGCCCCTGCATGGCGCGATATTCGACGATCTCGTCGGCGGCGGGCACCGGTTCGATCAGGTGATTGGCGCTCGCGGCCCAGATCGCCGCTTCCTCCGGGTCTTCGGTGATCTTCACCGGGACGGTGGCGAACAGCCCCTCGGCCGCGAGCTTCCGGATGGCGCGGAACCGGCAGCCGCCCGAAACGATGCCGACGCGGCCGCCCGCCTCGCGCAGCCCGGCCAGATTGTGGACAAGGCCATGGGCGCGGATACTGTCCGCAAGCCTCTCGATATGGCTGTCCTCCACATGGCTGCGCGGGTTGATTGCGTATTCCAGAGAAGTCGGGCGGTCATTCCACTCGATCGTGGGCAGCAATTCCACGGCATCGTGGGCACCTATTCCATGAACTTGGGCAGGTGACCGACGCGTTCATGGGATCAAGCTTGTCCAACTTGGTCAAGCGGTTTCGTGGTGCTCATTTTTCTTCGCATGCTGTCTCCAGTCAGGGTGAGGCGGTGGGCGTTGTGAACCAGGCGGTCGAGGATGGCGTCGGCGAGGGCGGGATCGCCGATGGCCTCGTGCCATTGGTCGACCGGCAACTGGCTTGTGACGATGGTTGAACCGCGACCCTGCCGGTCCTCGGGGATTTCCAGGAGATCACGGCGTTCGGTAGCCGTCAGCACCGACAGGCCCCAGTCATCGAGGATCAGCAGCTCGGTGCGTTCGATGGATTTCAGGACGCGGGCGTGGCGCCCGTCGCCCCGGGCGATGGCCAGTGCCTGAAACAGTCGGGGGACGCGATGGTACATGACCCGGCGATCGTCGCGGCAAGCCTTGTGGCCGAGCGCGCAGGCAATCCAACTCTTCCCCAGGCCTGTCGGGCCGACAATCAGCAAATTCTCGTGCCGGTCGATCCGGCCGCCGTCGACGAGATGGGCCATGACGCGCTTGTCGATGCCGCGCGGGCTGCGCATGTCGATGTCTTCGACGCAGGCGGCTTGCCGGAGCGCGGCGAACCGGAGCCGTGTCGTGAGTTTCCTGGCGTCGCGCTCGGTCGCCTCTCGATCGACCAGCAGGCCAAGCCGTTCCTCGAAGCCGAGGCTCTCGAACGTGGCTCCGGCACGGCGTTGCGCGGGACGCGCCCCTCTGGTGCGACGTTCGTCCAGCGCCTTGGCCATGCCGGTGAGGCCGAGGGCCTCCAGCCGGTCGGATGTGGGATGTGTCAGCAAGATGGGTCTCCTTCTTATACCAAGGCGCAATGAGTGTGACTCATTGCGCAGGTCCGCCTCCCGCCCCGCCTCCCCACCCAACCACCAATCTTACCAATCGGATAGGACAAGATTGGTGGTTGGGTGGGGAGGCGGGGCGGGAGGCGGCGAACGGTCATTCTCAATGACCGTTGGTATTAGTGGTAATAATTCTGGCGTCGCGCCGAAGGCGCGCCATTTTGAAAGATCGGCGCACCTTTGGTGCGACGGATATTGGGGTGTTGCAGGGGAAGCTCTTCGGTTTCGGGCTCCAGAAAGGCCCGATCGAGGCCGGTCTTCAGGATCGAGCGGATGGAGGACACCGACCGCGCCTTGATCGTCACGCCACGGCGGCAGGCAGCATCAAGGCGTTCCGGCTCAAAGCTCTTGGCCAGTGACAGCACGCCCAGGCAGGTGCGGAAGCCCTGTTCCGGATGCGGGCGGTCCTCCATGACGATCCGGCAGAACGCGGCGACCGATGGCCCCAGCTTATCGGCGCAGACCAGCATGCGCGCCGGGGTCCATTCCGCATGGCGGCGGTGCGAAGACGGCATGTGGTCGGGCACCGTGACATGGCTGCGTTGCGCGGAAAGCGCACCTCCGGTGCGACCCGGGATCGCGGGCGTGGCTGGCCACGCGCTTGCCGCGGTGGAAAATCTCGACCGTGGTGCCGCTGACACGGACATCGAGCTCTTGCCGGATCAGGCCAAAGGGCACCGAATACCAGCACCCGTCCGCTTCGACATGATAATCCGGCGCGACACGAGCCCGTTTCCAGCGGACGAAGACATAAGGCTCGGCGGGTAGCGGCAGCAGGTTCGGGCGGTCCAGCGTGGCGAAGAGATCCGCCCGGCTCGCGCCGTAGTCGCGCATGATCCGCGTGTTCAACTCGTCCAGCAGGGGACGGATCGCGGCGTTGAGCTCGGCCAAGGAAAAGAACCGCCGGTTCCGGAGCCGCGCGAGGATCCAGCGCTGCGCCACCTGCACCGCCACCTCCACCTTCGCCTTATCGCGCGGCTTGCGCACGCGCGCCGGAAGGATCGCTGTACCATAGAGCGCTTACCCACCGATCTGAATCGATCGGGGATTCCCATTGCGTTGAAGGAGTGGTTCACTGACCCCGAAGCAGATTTTGGGGGCAGCGATGGGCAAGCCACTTTCCATGGAGCTGAGGGAACGGGTGATCGCGGCGATTGATGCTGGCCTGAGCCGGCGGGCCGCTGCGGCGCGGTATGGGGTCGCGCCATCCGCGGCGATCCGCTGGGACGACGCGCGGCGGACGACCGGGTCTTTCGCGCCGAAGCCCCGGGGTGGGGACATGCGGTCGCGCAAGATCGAGGCACATGCCGAGCTGATCCACGCGGCGCTCGCAGAAACACCGGACATCACACTGGCGGAACTCTGCAGACATCTGTTCGACCGTGGCGTCGCGGCCTCGACCTCGTCTCTCTGGCGCTTCTTTCGGCGCCGCGCCATGACGCGGAAAAAAGACCGGCCACGCCGTCGAGCAGGATCGCCCCGACGTCCTGAAAAGGCGGCTGGACCGGTTCGATGGACAACGCGATCCCGATCCCGACAGGCTGGTCTTTATCGACGAGAATGAGCCATGTCGCGCCAATGGTCCGAGCGACATTGGCGAATGGCGGCCACGAACATGGCCCGCAGCCACGGGCGCTGTCGGCGCGGGAACGGCTGCGGATGGGCGTTCCGCACGGGCACCGCAAGACCACCACGCTGGTCGCCGGGTTGCGCAAGTCAGGCATGGTCGCGCCGATGACGCTCGATGGACCGATCAACGGCGACTGGTTCGAAGCCTATGTGCGACATGTGCTGATCCCGACGCTTCGCCGTGGCGATGTGGTGATCATGGACAACCTCTCGAGCCACAAGCGGGCGTCGGTGCGCGAGATGATCGCGGCGGTCGGTGCGAGGCTCCTGTTCCTTCCGCCCGACAGCCCCGACCGCAATCCGATAGAGATGGCGTTCGCGAAGCTCGAGGCGCTGCTCAGAAAGGTCGCAGCGCGCACTGTCGATGGTCTCTGGAGTGTCATCGGCAAACTCGTCGACTGTTTCACGCCGCAAGAATGCTCGAACTGCTTCGCCGCCTGCGGATACGATGCAAACTGATCGGAAAACGCTCTAGCGGCCAAGCGCACGTAGCAAAAAGGCCCAGGGTGAAGTTGGGCCTTCTTTCGTCCGTCAGATACCCGTGTCGTCGCAGGTGCCGTTCAATGCTGGGGCGGCAGCTTGCGAGGGGCCACGCTAGTTGAGCAGAAGTTCGTTGCCGTCCCAGCTTGTGGCGCTGTTGAGGCGCTGGAAGCTGACTGTCGTGACCGCCTCCAGGCCAGCGAGTTCGCGCATGTCAAACCGCACGTAATTGATCTGCTTGATCGTCCTGATGTAGAAATGGCCCTGGCTCAGATCATTCATCACGGTGAAGAATGTCGCCTCGGATGTGGCGCTCTCTGACTGGACCGCTTCGCCCCCGCTGGTGTTTGACGGTTCGTCGATGGTGATGCCGCTGGGACGGTCAAAGTTGTTCATCACATGCGACAGGGTCTGGATGGCCTCCTCCGGGCTGCTGGCCTCGAGGGCGTAGTTGGCATAGTAGGCTGCCTTCACAAACCGGTCGGGTAAGGTATTCGATGACGGCAGGCCGGCGAGGGCACCGCCGGAGTCAGGTGCTTCCACCTCGAGCGCCTGGAACTGTCCGGAGTTCTTGTCAACATTGGTGAGGCGCGCATAATTGTTCATGTGTTCGAGATGCCACGGGAAAGGCGGATCGTTGGTCATGACACCGACGGGGTTGTCGTAGACCTGGGTTTCCCCCCCGACAAACTCGATGACGATAGCGCCGCCCATCTTGTCATAGACGGCGAAGTGAACCGGGGCCAGAACGTTCCCCATGGCTTCGATGTTGGGCAGCCAGACATCGAACTCGTTGCTCGCGATCGCCTCTTTCACCTCGGCGGTCGTCTTGAAGTTCCCCAGCACCCAAGCGCCGTAGTCGATCGGCGGTCGTCTTGAAGTTCCCCAGCACCCAAGCGCCGTAGTCGACAACCGACAGGACCTTGTCGGGCGGCAGGGTGATCTCGGCCTGACCGTTGCGGGCAAACGCATTGGTGGTAAAGCTCATCCCCTGGTCGTTGACCGCCTCGTGAATCGAATCCTGACTTGCATTGGGCGTCATGCCCTTCAGCGTGGCGCCGAAGATGGCGTATTTGGTCTGGAACGACATGCCCTTCTGGCCGTCGGGCGTCACGGACTCGATCAGTGTCCCGGCCGGATAATAGGTGAGCTCATCGGGCTGCATTCCAGGGTATTCGTTGGTCCGCCCCTGATAGATATTTCCGCTAGCGTCCTTTATGGCCAGGACGGTGCATGCAATTGCATTGGACGTCAAAGAGACGCTGAGCAGAACGGTCAGGAGTGCGTTCTTGAGCAGTTGAAGGTTCATGTGTATCCCCGTGCTGGTATTGAGTCGATCATCATGTTCAGTAGGCCAGCTGAACAGCCAACGGCTTTGTCGTACAGGATGGCGAAGGCGTCAGTTGTCTCCACAGTTGCAGCTCAGGTGAATACGGGTATGGCGAGGAGATCGAGCCTTCGGAGTCATGTGATCAACGCAGATTCCCTGGCCGCAGTCGATGCCTGCCGGCCCCGGTTGCGCCATCTGCCGGATCGGTACGAATACCGATCGCGAGGTGCAGGGCAGGACCATCGCGAAGATTGAACCCAGCATTACCCATTTGACCAGTTGCCGTTGAGCTTGCCAGCGCCGACGCGCCCGATCAAGCAGGAAGTGGCTTGGGCACCTTCGCGGGGGCGATGGATCGCGCTGGGTCGCTGACCGACCGGCTCCGCAGCGTGCCATGCGTTGCGATATGCTCGGATTGCGGACACACCTTTGCCGTCACCGCAGCCGCCGCCGGTGATCGAATGGTCTCCCATCATGCTGACAATGCCGTCGGTAGCGGCCCGCGCAGGCCGTTGATCAGGCTGAGCACGCCCGCGAAGACCTCGCGCGGCAGAGCGGCCTCGGCGAGCTGGAAGACGGCGTAACGGGCGTGGCGCACCAGCCGCGCGCCGGTCTTGACCAATCGTTCGCGCAGCGACGTCAGCGACCAGTTCTCGATTGGCTCTGGCGAGACCAGGGTTCGGAGGAAGTTCGCCGGGCTGTAGGCCAGCGCGTGGAGCTGGAGCCGCACGGCGTTCGCCGCGAAGCGCATGCAGGCGAGCCGCGTCCACTCCAGCGCGTGCTCGCCCTCCTTGATGTGCTGCTCCGCCGTGCCGCGGTCGTTGTAGAAGGCGAGCACCCGTTCGTTCGGCAAGCTGCGGTTGGTCACGATGAAGCCGACCCGCGGAAACAGCTCGCCCGGGTGGAACTCGACCTTCGCCACCACGCGACGCGGCTTTGACCAGCTCTTCGCCCGGTAGTGGAAGCTGGTGCCGAGGTCGCGCTTTTCCCAGGCCTCGTATTCAGACCACCAGTCCGCCTTCAGCCGCGTGATGGTCTTGGCCGACAGGCCCTTGGCGGCCGGCCCCAGCAGGGCGGCCAGCGCCTCGCTGAAATCGCCCGTGGACACGCCCTGGAGGTAGAGCCACGGCAACAGCTCCTCGACCGACTTCGCCTTGCGCAGGTATCGCGGCAGGATGCTGGGCGTGAACGTGATCTTGTCCGCGCCCGGCTTGCGATCCCGTACGCGCGGCACCTTCACGGCAACAGGGCCGATCCCGGTCAGGATTTCGCGCTCTGGAAGGTGACCATGACGGACCAGCCTCGTTCGTCCGTCCTCGGGCCTGTGGTCGGCGAACGCGGCCAGCAGCGTGGCCAGCTCCGCCTCGATCGCCTGCTCGATCAGTCTGCGCGCCCCGCTTCGAATGACATCGGTCAGCGGGTCCGGCGAATTCCCGGATGGATCCGGCAGCTTGGCGATGGTATCTTCCGACATGTGGCATATCCCCTTCTCGGCTGAGAATTGACGGCGCTTCGACACCGCCATGATATGCCGTCCCTCCAGGGCATCACCAACTTTCGCGCGTTGCTCGGGGCGCGAGCGCTGGCAGCTTTCTGAGCCGATGTGAACCCAGCCTTCCGAACAGCATGCCGGCCCGTGGTGTCATGGAAGGCCACGCTCAGAGGCCTGACACACGTCCGATCGAAGACCCCGCCGAAAGACCGAAGATCACGCTTGCCAAACAGGGGGCATCCACACTCGTCATGGCATACCAGATGCCGCTCGGTGCGGGCATCCACCGCATCAGTTCAGCGTGACTCATTGCAGCTTGGTATTTTGACACCAAGCCGCGGCGTCATGCTTGATCCTTCGGTGCGTGATTGCGGGGCGGAAGGCGGCGCTGGCGCAGTGCGCCTGACTCATTGCGGCCTGGCATACGGATTGTCGAGGTCGCACTCCGCCTGCCCAATCACAAGGCGTCCGCCAGCCGACTCGATCGAATTGAAACAAAGGTCGACCGGGCCACGGGCGCTCCAGCACGCCCGGACCAGCCCGTCGACACCCGGCTGAATCTCGATCACCCGGCCGCTATCGAGCTGTGTCGATGCGCTTTGACCCGGTCCCGTTTCGAAGGTCATCCAGACAGGACCGCCGCAGCCGTTTTCAATCGTCACAGGGGCGGCGGCGCAAAGCGGCCAAAGCGCAATCCCGACACCGCCAATCCGATGCAATGCGCACATCCATCGTCTCCCGAGGGTCCGGGGGAGCCGACCATGGGACGTGCGTCCATGGCAAGAGCCAAGTCGCGCGATCGGTCGTTCACCATGGGTCACGGCCTTGGCGCCAAGACCGGGACGCCGCATGCCTTTGGCAACGGCCGGCGCTATGCCAGTGCGCCCGTCACATCGTAAAGCGCGCCGAACTTCGCCTCCAGATAGCGGAGCAGCGGCGCGGCCGTCGGGGTGCCACCGGCGGCCCGGGCGATCATCTCGCGCGGGGGGTAAAGGCCGCCATGGCACTGCACCGCCCGGTGCAGCCAGGCGGTGGCGGGCGACGGGTCGCCGGCGGCCAGCGACGCATCGAGCTCGGGGATGTCGCGGCGCAGCCGCTCCATCAGGCAGGCGGCATAGACATTGCCCAGCGCATAGGTCGGGAAATAGCCGAACAGCCCGACCGACCAGTGCACGTCCTGCAGCATCCCGTTGCGCGGGCGATCCACCGCATAGCCGAAATCGGCCGCGAAACGGTCGTTCCAGGCCGCCTCCAGGTCGCCGACCGCCAGGTCGCCCGCGATCAGCGCGCGTTCCAGGTCGAAGCGCAGCATGATATGCAGGTTGTACTGGACCTCGTCGGCCTCGGTCCGGATGAAGCCGGGGTGAACCCGGTTGACGGCGGCAAAGAAACCCGCCGCATCCGCAACCCCGATATCGCCAAAGCGCGCCGTCATCCGGTCGAACAGCCAGGCCGCGAAGCCGCGCGACCGGCCCAGCTGGTTTTCGTAAAGCCGCGACTGGCTTTCATGCACGCCCATCGAGACGCCCTTGCCCAGCGGCGTCAGCGCATAGGCCGGGTCGATCGCCTGCTCATAGGCGGCGTGCCCGGTCTCGTGGATCACGGCATAAAGGTTGCCCAGCGGGTCTTCGGGATCGATCCGCGTGGTGATGCGCACATCGCGCCCCGAACCGCTGGTGAAGGGATGCACCGAGACATCCAGCCGCCCGGCCGCGAAATCGAAGCCGAAGGCACGCGCGACCTCCTGGCCCAGCGCCATCTGCGCGTCTTCGGCAAAGCGGCCGGCCAGCGTCGGGATGTTCCGATCCGAGCCAAGGATGGCGTCGCGCAGCCGGGTCAAACGCGGCCGCATCCCGGCAAACAGCGCGGCGATCTGGTCGCCGGTGGTTTCGGGTTCGAAATCCTCGAGCAGCGCGTCATAGGGCGACCCGTCGCCGGCGAGCGCCGCGGCCTCCGCGCGCTTCAGCCGCACCACATCGCCCAGCACCGGCAGAAACGCCGCGACATCGTCGGCCTCGCGTGCCGCCGCCCAGATGCCCTGGGCGCGCGAGGTGACCCGCGCGATCTCTGCGGCGAGTTGTCCGGGCAGTCGGGCGGCGCGTTCATGCTGGCGGCGGATATGGCGCAGCTGGGCGCGGGCGACATCGTCGCGCGCCTCGGCCGTGGCGCCGTCCAGCCAGTCGGCGACCCGCGGATCGGTCCGCTCGCGATGGATCACCTCGGCCAGCGCGCCCAGTTCCTCGGCCCGCTGCGGGGCGCCGGCGCGCGGCATCGTCACCTCCTGGTCCCAGGCCAGCAGGCCCGAGGCCGCCGACAGCGCTTCGATCCGGCGCCAATGGTTCATCAGGTCGTCATGGGCTGTCATGGCCTAGCTCCGGATCGTCGATTGCGCCGGCGGGTAGAGCGCCAGAAACCGCGCCCGCAGGATCAGCACCAGGAGCAGAACGGCGGCCGCCTGATGACCGAGCGCCAGCGGCAGCGCGGCGCTGTTGATCACCGTCACGATGCCAAGGCCCGCCTGCAGCCAGACCGCCAGCACGACCCAGCCGAACGCCCGCCGCGGGGCGCGGGCGGGGGCGCCCCGGGTGAAGGCCCAGGCGATCAGGGCGACCAGCGCCAGCGCATATCCGGTGACCCGATGGCTGAACTGCACGGTGCCCGGGTTTTCGAACAGATTGCGCCAGGCCGGCGCCATCTCCCACATGCCGGGCGGCAGCCACCCGCCCTGCATCAGCGGCCAGTCGATATAGCTGCGCCCGGCATCGAGCCCGGCCACCAGCGCGCCGAGCAGGATCTGCACGAAGACCAGCGCCGCCAGCACCCCGCCCCAGCGCGCCGCGCCGCGATGGTCGCCCGGCGCGCCTGCAACAGATCGCGCGCCGGCCGCGACAGCTTCATCACATACCAGGCGATCAGCCCGAGGATCAGGAACGCCAGCCCCAGATGGATGGCCAGCCGGTAGGGCGCGACATCGACCCGGTCGCCGACCAGCCCCGAGGCGACCATCCACCAGCCGATCGCCCCCTGCAGACCGCCAAGCACGCCCAGCAACAGCAGCCGCGGCCACCAGCCCGGCGGCATCTTGCGCAACACCGCAAAGCCGAGGAAGCCAACCGCCCAGACGAGCCCGATGAACCGGGCCAGCTGGCGGTGGCCCCATTCCCACCAGTAGATCACCTGAAACTCGGCCATCGACATGCCGCGGTTCTGCAGCTGGTATTCGGGCGTCGCCTGATACAGCGCGAATTCCGCCTGCCAATCGGCATCCGACAGCGGCGGCAGCGCGCCCAGCACCGGGCGCCATTCGGTGATCGACAGACCCGAATCGGTCAGACGGGTCGCGCCGCCGACCGCGATCAGCGCGACCAGCAGCACGAACAGCGCGATCAGCCAGGCCCGCACCGCGCGGCGCGCACCCTGCCGGCCGGCGGCCAGCCGACCGGTCGCGGCCGGTGCCGTTGCTGCCGCAGCCGGCCTGTCCCACCTCCTCGAAGATCGGCCGTTTCGCCGCCATCGCCCTGCCCCTCTTGCTGCGCGGCGCGGACGGTAGGCCGCCCTGCCCCGCCCTTCAAGGCGCGTCGCGGTCGCGGCCCAGCGCCCGGATCGCCCCATGCAGCGTCTTGACGTCCGCCTCGGTCAGCGGCAACCGGCCCAGCATGTTGGTCAGCGTCCGGCGCATGCCGGGGGCCTTCGCCTCGGGCCGGAAAAACCCCGCGGCATCGAGCGCGCCGATCAGCCTTTCGGTGAGCTTCTCGGTCTCGATCCGGGTGGCGGGCCGGGTGCCCGGGGTGCTGAGCGCCACGGCCGGCCCCGCCATGCCCTGGCGGCGCCATTCCCAGGCCATCAGCAGCACCGATTGCGCCAGGTTGAGCGACGGGAAGGCGGGGTTCGTCGGCACCGTGACGATGGCCGAGGCGCACGCCACGGCATCGTTGTCGAGCCCGGCGCGTTCCGGGCCGAACAGGAACCCGACCCGTTCGCCCGCGGCAAGGTGCGCGCGCGCCTCGCTCACCGCCGCATCGGGGGTCAGCACCCGCTTGGTCAGTTCGCGCGGCCGGGCGGTGGTGGCGTAAACCCGGTGCAGATCGGCGGTCGCCCCGGCAAGGTCGGCAAATGTCCCGGCCCGGTCGAGAACCCGCGTCGCCCCGCTGGCCATCGCCACGGCATCGGGGTTCGGCCAGCCGTCGCGCGGCGCGACAAGCCGCAGGCGCGCCAGGCCGAAATTCCACATCGCCCGGGCAGCCGCCCCGATATTCTCGCCCAGCTGCGGGGCGTAAAGGACGAAGACAGGCTCCGGCGGGCCGTCCATGCGGGCCTCCCCCTTTCGGCCCGCGGGTGATAAGAGGCGGCAGGGCCATGGGCAAGGAGGGCGCGATGCCGGCCGATCCGGGAGTGCTGAGCTTGATGCGCGACGATCTGGCGGGCCTGGACGGGATCGCCGAGAAGAAGATGTTTGGCGGCGTGGCCTTTCTGCGCGATGGCCACATGGTCTGCGGCGTGCACAGCCGTGCCGCGATGTACCGGGTCGGCAAGGCCGCAGAGGCGGGCGCGCGGGCGCTGCCGGGGGTCGGGCCGATGGCGTTCACCGGTCGTCCGATGGGCGGCTTCGTCGAGGCCGGCGACAGCGCGATGGCCGACGATGCGGTGCGCCGCAAGCTGTGCGACATGGCGCTCGCTTTTGTGGGCGGGCTGCCGCCAAAGGGCGGCGTGCGCTAGATATGCGTGCCTCGCCTTGCCCGGTGCGCAGGGTTCTAAGGAGAATCCTGCCCGGACCGCGTTTTCCAGGAAACCCGGCGGCCCATACGCGTCGACGACGAAAGCATCGAGCTGATGACCAATCCCATCCATCATCGCATTCACCTGGCTGGTGCCTCCTGCCAAAGGTTCGGCCTTGGGCAGGCGACCCGGCAGGGCGCGCGGCGATGTCATCGCCGGTCTGCCCGCCATTCGGAACCAGGCGGACCGGCCGGTCGCTGTCGGGCGCTCCCGGGCGCGCGCCCGGGAGCGCGCCCGCCGCGCGGCGGGCGCCTCCCCGATGACAGCGCATCGCGTGTCCGAACGCGATCCGGCGCGCATCGCCCTGATCCCGACGCGCGTAATGAATAGGCCGCGCCGCCGCCCCAGGATGACCGACGCCATCCATCACCTCATTCATCTCGCGCGTGGCTCCTGCCAACGGATCGACCTTGAGCAGGCCACCCGGCAGCGCGCGCGGCGATGTCATCGCCGGTCTGCCCGCCATTCGGAACCAGGCGGACCGGCCGGTCGCTGTCGGGCGCTCCCGGGCGCGCGCCCGGGAGCGCGCCCGCCGCGCGGCGGGCGCCTCCCCGATGACAGCGCATCGCGTGTCGGAACGCGATCCGGCGCGCATCGCCCTGATCCCGACGCCCGTAATAAATAGGCCGCGCCGCCGCCCCAGGATGACCGACGCCATCCATCATCTCATCCAACTCGCACCGCCTCCCGGCCAAGGGTTCGGCCTTGGGCAGGCGACCCGGCAGGGCGCGCGGCGATGTCATCGCCGGTCTGCCCGCCATTCGGAACCAGGCGGGTCGGCCGGTCGCTGTCGGGTGCTCCCGGGCGCGCGCCCGGGAGCGCGCCCGCCGCCCGGCGGGCGCCTCCCCGATGACAGCGCATCGCGTGTCCGAACGCGATCGGGTGCGCCCCGCCTCGGTCCTGAACGCGCCGCGCCACCGCCGCCGATGGACGTCGCACAGGCCACGCGGTAAGGCCACGCGATGACCGCCCCACCGCGCCCCCAGCTTTATCTGATCGCCCCCGCCGGTCTGCAGCCCGATTTCGCCGACCGCCTCGGCGCGGTCATGGACGCGCATCCCACCGCCTGCCTGCGCCTTCAGGCCGGGCCCGACGCGGCGGCGATCCGGGCCGATACCGCCGCGATCCGCCCGGTCTGCGCGGCGCGCGGGTTGCCGATACTGCTGGAGGCGCATTTCCGGCTGGCGGCCGAATTGCGGCTCGACGGGGTGCATCTGCCCGACGGTCCGCGCCATGTTCGGGCCGCGCGTGCCGCCCTGGGCCCCGAGGCCAGCATCGGGGTCTTCTGTGGTGCCTCGCGTCATCTGGGCATGGTCGCGGGCGAGGCAGGGGCCGACTACATCGCCTTTGGCCCGGTCGGCGCGACGGAACTGGGATCCGGCGACATCGCCCGGCCCGATCTGTTCGCCTGGTGGGCCGAGTTGATCGAGCTGCCGGTGATCGCCGAGGGCGGTCTGACCGCCGACGCCGCAACAAATCTGGCACCCCATGCCGACTTTCTGGCCATCGGCCCCGAGATCTGGCAGCCTAATGCTTCAGTCAAGCGGCCATTTTGAAGTTTTCGCGGAAGGGCTGCCTTTTGTGCAGGATGGCCCAGAGCACGTTCACGCGTCTTCTTGCGAGGGCGATGACGGCCTGGTGGTGGCGTTTGCCCTCGGCACGCTTGCGGTCGTAGAAGGCGCGGCTGTCGGGTCGTCCGAGAGAGGTGAAGGCTGCCTGATAGAAGACGCGCTTGAGGGCCTTGTCGCCACCGGCTGCGCGGCGCAGGAAGCTGGTCTTGCCGGACTGGCGCAGCACCGGGGCGAGGCCTGCGGCGGCGGCCAGCGCGTCGGCGCTGTCGAAGCGGTCGATGCGGCCGACCAGCGCGATGAATTCGGCGGTGAGCGTGGCCCCCATCCCCGGCATCGACAGGATGAGGGCCGTATCAGGGTGGTTGGCGAGCCGCTCCCGGATCGCGTGATCGGTGGCCTTGAGCCGGTCGCGGGCGGCCAGCGCCTCGCGGGCGATATCGGCGATGATCTCTGCCCTGAGCTGCGCCCCCGGGATGGTGACGGTCTGTGCCTGTGCCGCCTGCACGGCGTCCTCGGCCAACGCCTCAAGGCCGCGCAGGCCCGTCGCGGCCTTTGTCAGCCGGCGGGTGATGCGCTTTGCCCCTGCGGCGCGGATATCCTCGGGCGCGGCATAATGGCTGAGAAACACAAGGCCGGTGCGGGTGGTGGGGTCGATGCGCCGCTCCAGCGCCGGAAAGAGGCCGGAGAGCAGGTCGCGCAGGCGCGCCGCACGCCGGGTCTGCTCGGTGACGAGCTCGCGGCGGCGGCTGACCAGGAGCCGGATCTCGGCATCGAGCGGGTCTGGCGGCTCCACTGCGCGCAGGTCGGGCCTGGTGCGGGCCAACTCGGCAATGACGACCGCGTCCTTCGGATCGGACTTGCGCTCGCCGCCCGGATGCCTTGGCGCGCGCGGTTCACCGCGAGCCCCGGCGTGTGGACCAGCGGCAGCCCGGCCTCGGCGAACATCGCACAGAGGAGGCTCGCCGCGCCGCCCAGCATATCGATGGCGGTCCGCGTGTTCTCAGCCTCCAGCGCCTCGATCTTACCGATCAACGACACGATGGCGGCTGGATCATTGCCCACCGCCTGGCTGAACAGCACCCGCGCGTTGCGGTCCATGGCGCAGGCCCAGTGGACTTCCTTGGCCACGTCGATCCCGATAAAGACATCCATTTCTCCCTCCATAGCTGTTGCTCTTCACGGCACCCCGTCCACGCCGTCGTCGCCTTACAGAGCGATGGATCGCGCAGCCTAATCAGCGGTCGAGACGGGCTTCGGAAGCGGGGGGAGATGCCACCTGAGCCATCGCGGGCAGCCAGCATGATACCCATCCCCGCTTCCCTGCCACCCTCGGATCATATCCCAGGAATGACAGACGCCGAAGCGCAGAAGCAAGGTAAGGCGGCATGACGACCCGGTTGCGGCACTTGCCGCCCTTTGGCCCGCGAGCCCCGGGGCCACGTCGTGATCCGCACCATCGCACCGCTTGGCGCCCTGCTCATCGGCTCGGCCTTTCTGCTGTTTGCCGGCGGGATCAACGCGCTGATCCTGCCGATCCGCGGCCAGATCGAGGGGTTCTCGGCCACAGCGCTGGGGCTGTTGGGCACCGGCTGGGCGGTCGGCTATGTCGCCGGCTGTCTGGCAACCCCCGCGCTGACAGCCCGGGTCGGCCATATCCGCGCCTTTGGCGTGATGTGCGCGCTTGCCGCGATCACGATACTTCTGGCGCTGCTTTTCCTGTCACCCGCGGTCTGGATCCCGCTGCGCGGGCTGTCCGGTTTCTGCTTTGCCGGAGCCGCCATGATCGTCGAGAGCTGGATCAGCGAGCGTACCGAAAACGCCCGCCGCGGCCGGGTCTTCGGCATCTACACCATGGTCAATCTCGCCGCCACCACGGCCGGGCAGATGGTGCTGACGCTGGGCGATCCGGCGGGCTTTCTGTTCTTCGTCCTGGCCGCGATCTTCTATTGCCTGGCGCTGTTGCCCACGGCGGTGTCGGCGACCGCCGCGCCCGAACCGCTGGTCAGTGTCCGGCTCGATCCCGGCGGGCTGTGGCGAAACTCGCCCGTCGCGGTCTTCGGCGCGCTGATGATCGGCATATCCAATGCGACCTTCGGCACATTGGCGGCTGTCTACGCGGCGCGAATCGGGCTGCCGGTGGCGCAGATCGCGCTGTTCGCCAGCTTGCCGGTGCTTGCCGGTGCGCTGGCGCAGGTCCCGATCGGCGCGCTGTCAGACCTGGTCGATCGCCGGGCCGTGCTGGCCGGGACGGCCGCCATCGCGCTGGCGGCCGATCTTGCCTTCGTCCTGGGCGGGCTGTCCGGCCCGGCAGCAAATCTGGCCACCGCGACGGTCTTCGGCGCCGCCGTCTTTGCGATGTATCCCCTGATCGCAGCCCATGCGAGCGACCACGCCGCGCCGGGCCAGTTCATTCAGGTCAGCGGCGGGGTTCTGCTGGTGTTCGGCGTCGGTTCGATGGTCGGGCCGGCGATCGCGGGCTTCGCCATGGCGCGCGGCGGCCCGCACTATCTGTTCGCCGTATCGGCCATGGCGCATGGGCTGCTGATCGGCTTCACGCTGGTTCGGATGATCTTCTATCCGGCGGTCGCAGCGGCCGACAAGACGGCCTTCGTTGCCACGCCGCTGGGCCGCGCCACGACACCCGAAACGGCCGCACTGGCGGCGGACAATCCCGACGACGACCCAAAAGCCTGATACCAGCGTTCATTCTCGATGACCGTTGGCATGAACGTGCTTGCCCACATGCCAACCGGTGGGGCCAAGGCGCTGTTCGGCCGCCGCGATCGGCAGATCCTCCAACGCCGAACCCATCGAATCGTTCCATCGGTTGAGATAGCCGAACAGCGCGATCACCCCCATGATCTCGACGATATCCTCGGGCGCCCAATGGGCGCGCAGATCGGCCGCGATCGCGTCGGTCACCGCGTTCGGCACCGCCGTCGCTGCCCGGGCAAAGGCCAGGGCGGCCTTTTCGGCGGCGCTGAAATGGGGCGAGGCGTCGAACGCCCAGACATCGGCCAGCCGCGCTTCGGACGCGCCGAACCGTTCGGAGGCCAGGATCATGTGCGCCTGGCAGTAAAGGCAGCCCGAGGCAAAGCTCGACACATAGCCGAGCAAGCGCTTGAATTCGGGGGTGACCGCGCCATGCGACGCCATCACCGCCTTGTTGAGTTCGGTAAAGGCCCGGGCGATTTCGGGGCGGTGCGCCATGGTCCGCACCGAATTCGGGATCACCCCGAGCGGGCGCTTGAAGAATTGCAGCAGATCGCGCAGCGCCGGCGCCATCTGATCCTCGTTCAACGGCTCGACGATCGCCATGCCACCCTCCGCCCTGTCGCGGCCAGCCTAGCCGGGCCCCGCCGCGCTGCCAATGGGCCCGACGCGGCGGGCGATCTCGTCGGCCAGGGCGCGAATCTCTTCTGCCGCCGCGCCGCGCCCTGCGTCGGTCGCGCTGCCCCCCGCCCCCAGCGTTTCGGCAAAGGCCACGCGGTTGCCCAGAACCGCGGTGGCGCGCGGCGTGCCCAGCGCGTCGACGGCGCTGGCGATGGAGGCGGCAAGCCGGGTGCCCGACCGCACCCGGTTGAGCACGATCAGCGTCGCGCGCCCTTCGCGCCGGGCAAGGTCCAGCACCCCCGCGGTCGCCCAGAGATCAAGCGCGCTGGCCGCCACCGGCACCAGCACCAGATCGGCCGCGCGCAGCGCCGGGCGCAGATCGCTGTCGGCCTTGGGCGGCGTGTCGACGATCACGATATCGGCCGTTCGGGCGAGCTTGCGCGCCTCGTATTCCACGCCCCAGGCGCTGGCGGTACCGAAATCGAGGCCAGGCTCCCCGGCCGCCGCACGGGCCATGAACCAGCGGCCCAGGCTGCCCTGCGGATCGGTGTCGATCGCCGCCACGCGCCGCCCGGCGCGGGCAAACGCCACCGCCAGGTTGACCGCCAGGGTCGTCTTGCCCGATCCGCCCTTTTGCTGGGCCAGCGTGATCACGGTCCCGGTCATGGCTATCTCCCCTTCGGCTCAGGCATGTTCTTCGGCCGCCTGCCGGCTGAGCGCCTGGTTGAAGGCGCGCAGCGCGTCGATCTGGTGCAGGACGCCGACCAGCTCGGCCTCGGTGCCCGCGGCGCCGCCCCGGACCACCGGCAGCCGGTCCGACGCGGCGGTGTCGAACAGGCGCATGGCGTGGTCAAGGCTGGCGCCGACATCGATGCCGGGCCGCCCCGTCATCAACGCCTCCCGCGCGGCGGGGTCGTCGGGCGGCGGCCGCAGCACATCGGCCACCGGGATGGTCGCCAGCAGCCAGGCCTGCGGCCCCGCCGCCAGCCGCAGATTCTGCCGTTCGAGCTGGCTCAGGAAGAAGCTTTTCGACACCAGCCGGCTGGCGACGGCGGTCGACAACGAGACCGAGACCAGCACGGCGATGCCGGTCTGCCATTCCCCGGTCAGTTCGAAGACGATCATCGTGGTCGAGATCGGCGCGCCCAGCACCGCCGCCGCCACCGCCCCGGTGCCGGCCAGCGCATAAAGGCTGACCGGGCTCGACTGTTCGGGCATCAGCGCGGTGGCAATCAGCCCGAAGGCCAGCCCGGTCAGCGCGCCGACCACCAGCGAGGGCGAGAAGATGCCGCCGCCCATCCGGCCCGCCATGGTGATCGCGACCGCGACGATCTTGACCACGGTGAAGACGATCGCGGTGCCCAGCAGCATCTCGCCATTCAGGGCGGCCAGCGTCACGGCCTGCCCGACGCCGATGATATGGGGATACCACAACGCGATCAGGCCCAGCAGAAACCCCGCAACGGCAGGCCGCAGCCGGGCCGGCAGGCCGGTCGCCCGAACCAGCGCGGTGCCCAGATCGTCCGACCAGAACACCGCGCGCATCAGGACGACCGCGACCAGACCCGACAGGACCCCCAGGATCATGAAGGCGGGCAGTTCGACATAGAAATCGAGCGTGTCGACGGGCGCGACAAACTCCTGCCCGCCGCCCAGCACGATCCGGCTGAGCACCGCCCCGGCCACCGCCGACAGCGCGATCGGCGCAAAGGCGCGCAGGGCGAAATGGCGCAGCACCACCTCATGGGCGAACAGCATGCCGGCGATCGGCGCGTTGAAGCTGGCCGCCACCGCAGCGGCCACGGCGCAGCCCAGCAGATCGCGGCCGGTGATCCCGTCCGCCCCGATCCGGTTCGACACCCAGCTGGCGATGACGGCGGCAAGGTGGACGACGGGGCCCTCGCGCCCGGTGGAGCCGCCCGAGGAAAGGGTGATCATCGAGGCCGCCGCCGATCCCAGCCCGGCGCGCACATCCACCCGGCCGCGCCGGCGGGCCGCCCCGTCGATCACATCGGCGACGCTGCGCACCGACCCGTCGGGGGTATAGCGGTGCAGGATCGCGCCCACGATCAGCCCGCCGAAGATCGGTGCGAACAGCACCACCGGCCAGGGCAACCGGCCGGTCCGGTCGGCCAGCAGCATGTCGTGGCTGCCATAGATCGCGCCCTCCATCGCCTCGACGGTCAGGCGAAAGCCAAGCGCGGCAAGGCCGGCGGCGATGCCGACCGCAAGCGCCACCAGCCAGAAGCCGATCGCCGGCGGCCCGTTCGCGCGCAGCTGCCGCCCGGCACGGTTCAGCCGCAGGCGGCCAAGCCGCAGGGCGGCAGGCAGGGCGTCGCGCAGGGGGCTTGGCATTGCGGCAGGTCTCCCGGCTTTTCGCGGGCGCGCGGACCCGTTAATCAGGGCGCAAAGGAAAGGCACGCGCATGTCCATCCAACAGGCCATCGACGAATTGCGCAACCGGCTGGGCGATCGCCTCAGCACCCGCGACGCCGACCGGGCGCCGAAAGCGCACAGCGAAAGCTGGGTCGCCGCGCCGCCGCCCGACGCGGTGGTCTGGCCGGAAGACGCCGCCGAGGTGGCGATGATCGTCCGGGTCGCTGCCGAACATGGCTGCCCGGTGATCGGCTGGGGCACGGGCACCAGCCTGGAGGGTCACGCGCTGGCGCCCCGGGGTGGGATCAGCGTGGACTTCGCCCGCATGGACCGGCTGATCGCGGTCAATGCCGAGGATATGGATTGCGTCGTGCAGCCCGGCATCACCCGCTCGGCGCTCAACGCGCAATTGCGCGACACCGGGCTGTTCTTTCCGGTCGATCCCGGCGCCGATGCCTCGCTCGGCGGGATGGCCGCGACCCGCGCCTCGGGGACGACGGCGGTGCGCTATGGCACGATGCGCGACAATGTCATCGCCCTTCAGGCGGTGCTGGGCACCGGTGCCGCGATCCGCGCCGGCAGCCGGGCGCGCAAGACCGCGTCGGGCTATGACCTGACCGCGCTTCTGGTCGGGTCCGAGGGCACGCTGGGGCTGATCACCGAACTGACGCTGCGCCTGCACGGCCAGCCCGAGGCAATCTCGGCCGGGGTGTGCGCCTTTCCCGGCATCGGACCGGCGGTCGACACGGTGATCGAGACGATCCAGATGGGCATCCCGATGGCCCGGATCGAATTCGTCGATGCCGTCACCGCAAGGGCGGTGAACGGCCATTCCGGGGCCGGCCTGGCCGAGGCGCCGCACCTGCTGGTGGAATTCCACGGCTCCCCCGCGGGGGTCGCCGAACAGGCCGAACGGTTTGGCGAGATCGTCGTCGAACAGGGTGGCGGGCCGTTCCGCTGGTCGGCCAGGACCGAAGAGCGCACGGCGCTGTGGCGGATGCGCCACCAGGCCTATTATGCCTGCCTGGCGCTGCGGCCCGGCGCCACCGCCGTGGTCACCGATATCTGCGTGCCGATCGCGCGGCTCGCCGAAGCGGTCGAGGAAACGGCGGCCGATATCGCGGCCAGCCCGATCGAAGGCCCGATCGTGGGCCATGTCGGCGACGGCAATTTCCACGCCGCGCTGCTGATCGAACCGGGCAATGCCGCCGAACTCGAGGCCGCCAAGGCGCTGGCCGACCGCATGGCCGAGCGGGCGCTGCGGATGGGCGGCACGGTCACCGGCGAACATGGCATCGGCATGGGCAAGCTGGGTTTCATGGAAGCCGAACACGGGCAGGCGGCCTGGCAGGCGATGGGCGCGATCAAGCGCGCGCTCGACCCGGCCGGGATCCTCAATCCGGGCAAGCTGGTTCCGGGGAATTGAGGCCAACGGTCATGGAACGTGACCGTCGGTATGGGAATAGGGCGGCTCAGGGTCGGGACTCACTAACAGGCCGCCGGCTCTCCCGAACCCGCATGTCTCACACCGGTCTGGCGCATCGGGGCGGCTGATTGGTAAAGTACAAGTGCGAACAGACACTTGCGCCGACCGACCGGAAGCCCCGATGGCGACGGAGTGCAACCCTCATACCAACGATCACTGATCGTGACCGTTATCCGCCTCCCGCCCCACCTCCCCGCCCAACCACCAATCTTGTCCTATCCCAAGGGTCAAGATTGGTGGTGGGGCGGGGAGGTGGGGCGGGAGGCGGCGTTGCGCAATGAGTCACACTCATTGCGCTTTGGTATCAGAGGATGCGCCTGGCGCGCGTCGATGGACGCGCGGGGGCGGCGGATTTCGGCGGTGGCAGGATCACCCCGGGTGCGGGCGCGCTGCTGCTGGGCGCCACGGACCGGGCCACCGGGCTGGTCGACCGCTTCGCCGGCTGCTTCGGCGATCGCCGGATGCCGGGGCGCGTGATACCAGCAGTCATTGAGAATGACTCATCGCGCCTTGGTATACGCCATCCCATACATGAGTCGGTTGCTCCTCCCCCTGAGAGCGGACACGCTCTCTTTGGGACGCCGAGCAGGGGGGCCAGCGATGGCATTGTATGTCGGTCCGGAGGGGAGCCTCCAGCGGACGGAGAGCTGCGTCGTGGAGGCTTCGGCTGGCCGCAGCAACGACCCCCAGACCGCACAACGTCGCGGCGCTGTGCCGGGCGTGCTGGGGGCAGGAGGCCGACGACATCTTCGACGTTGTTGCCGCGGGCGACGCGGTCGCCGCCAAGAAACCGGCACCCGACATCTATCGGCTGGCGCTCGACCGGCCGGGCCCGGGGCCGGCCGAAGCCATCGCCATCGAGGACAGCCGCATCGGGATGCGGGCGGCGCGGGCGGCGGGGCATGCGGTGCTGGTGACGCCCTCGGCCTATACGGCCGGAGAGGATTTCTCCGGGGCGGACTGGGTCCGGCCCGACCTGACCGGTTGGCGTCCGCCGGGGCTGGCGGCGCAGGCCTGGCAGGCAGATCGCGGCGACGATCGCTGATGTCGGCGGTGATTGATCATGGCCATGAGCCGCCGGCCGATGTCGGGTGCTCCCGGGCGCGCGCCCGGGAGCGCGCCCGCCGCGCGGCGGGCGCCCGCCCTTTGCTGGCGCCTCGCGCGTTCCAACCCGATGTGCTGCGACAGGCCATAGACGCCCCGATCAAAGCGCCTCTTCGGCCGCGCTCAGCAGGCCGCGCAGATCGAAGGCCGCGCGCATCAGGGCACGGGTATAGTCGGTGCGCGGCCGGTCGAACAGGTCGGGTGTCGGCCCCTGTTCGACGACTTCGCCCTCCTTCATCACCATGACATAATCCGCCAGCGCCCGGACCACGGCCAGATCGTGGCTGATGAAGATATAGCTCAGATCGTGTTCGCGTTGCAGCCGGCGCAGCAGCTCGATCACCTGTTTCTGCACCGATCGGTCAAGCGCCGAAGTCGGCTCGTCAAGGACGATGAGTTTCGGCCGCACGATCAGGGCCCGGGCGATCGCGATCCGCTGGCGCTGCCCGCCGGAGAATTCGTGCGGAAAGCGGTTGCGGGTCGCCGGGTCGAGCCCGACCTCGGCCAGCGCCGCCTCGACCCGGCCGGCCCGGGCCGCGGCATCGAGTCCGCGCTGATGCACGAGCAACCCCTCGGCCACGATTTCGCCCGCCGTCAGGCGTGGTGAGAGCGAGCCATAGGGGTCCTGGAATACCACCTGCATCTCGTCGCGATAGGGGCGCATCGCCTCGGTGTCCTTGCCGTCGATCCGGTCGCCCAGCCAGACCACCGGGCCGGTGGCGGGAACAAGCTGCAGCAGCGCCCGCCCAAGCGTCGACTTGCCCGAGCCGCTTTCGCCGACGATGCCCAGCGTCTGACCACGCCGCAGCGTCAGATCGATGCCGCGCACCGCCCGGACCTGGGTGTCGCGGCGCAGAAAGCCGGCCGGCCGGCCGAAGGTCACGCTGACGCGGTCGGCCTCCAGCAGGATCGGGGCGCTGTCGGGCAGCGGCGGCTTGGCGCCTTCGGGTTCGGCCGCCAGCAGCATTCTTGTGTATTCGGTGCACGGCGCGGCAAAGATCCCGGCGGTCGGGCCGTCTTCCTCGACCCGGCCCCGATTCATCACATAGACCCGGTCGGCAAACGCCTCGACGATGCCCAGATCGTGGGTGATGAACAGGATCGCCACGCCGGTGCGGACCTGCAGCGCCGCCAGCAGCTGCAGGATCTCGGCCTGGATCGTCACGTCGAGCGCGGTCGTCGGTTCATCCGCGATCAGCAGTTCGGGGTCGTTGGCCAGCGCCATGGCGATCATCACACGCTGGCGCTGACCGCCCGACAATTCGTGCGGATAGGCGTGCATCCGCTCGGCCGGGTTGGGGATCTGCACCAGTTCGAGCAGTTCGCGCACTCGCGCCCGCGCCCCCCGCCGGTTCATCCCGCCATGGATGCGCAGTGGCTCGGACAGCTGTTCGGCGATGGTGTAGAGCGGGTCGAGCGAGGTCATCGGCTCCTGAAAGATCATGGTGATCTTGCGGCCGCGCAGCCGGTTCAGGGCGCGGGCCGGCAGGTTCAGGATGTCGCGGCCGTCATAGCGCACCGCGCCCTGGGCGCTGCCGTTCGATGCCAGAAGCCCGGTCGCGGCCATCATCACCTGGCTTTTGCCCGATCCGCTTTCGCCGACGACGGCGACCGTCTCGCCGCGGCCGACCTGCATCGACACGCCGCGCACCGCCTCGACCGGGCCATCGGGCGTCTCGAAGGTCACATGCAGATCGGCGATGTCGAGGATCGGCGCCATGCTAGCGGTCCTTGGGGTCGAGCGCATCGCGCAGCCCGTCGCCCAGGAAGTTCAGCGCGAACAGCAGCACGGTCATGGTCAGGGCCGGCCAGAACAGCATGAACGGGGCGTTGCGCATGTTCTTGGCGCCCTCGGCGATCAGCACGCCAAGCGAGGTCATCGGCTCCTGCACGCCAAGGCCAAGGAAGGACAGGAAGCTTTCCAGCAGGATCACCCGCGGGATCATCAGCGTCATGTAGATAATGACGGTGCCCAGCGTGTTGGGAATGATGTGGCGGCGCACGATGTCGCGGCCGCGCACCCCCAGCGCCTCGGCCGCCTGAACGAATTCGCGGCGCCGCAGCGACAGCGTCTGACCGCGCACGATCCGCGCCATGTCGAGCCATTCGACGCAACCCACGGCGATGAACATCAGCACGATGTTGCGACCGAAGAACACCACCAGCAGGATCACGAAAAACACGAAGGGCAGCGAATACAGGATGTCGACGACGCGCATCATCACATTGTCCACCCGGCCCCCGACAAAGCCCGCCGTCGCGCCATAGACCACGCCGATCAGCAGCGCGACGCCGGTCGCCAGCAGCCCGATCATCAGCGAAACCCGCAGACTGATCAGGATGCGCGACAGCAGGTCGCGGCCGATCGCGTCGGTCCCGGCCAGAAAGTAGAGCTGGCTGATATCGGCCTCCAGCGTGGCGGCACGGCCATCTTCGGAGGTCGTGGCGACCCGCGCGTTCGAGAACATGTCGGACCGGTCGAGATACCGCGTGACCCGCGGGTCGATGGCGCGGGCCGAGCGGATGTCGATCCGGACCAGCCCGGGGCTGATCGCGATCGCCTCGACATCGACCCGGGCGCGGCGCAGGGCCGCCTCGGCCGCGGGTTCGATCTGGTCGGCCTGGGGGTAGGGCGCCAGGCTCGGTTCGACCTTGACGAATTCGGGATACACCTTGGCATAGTCATGCGGCGCGACGAGCGGGCCGAACAGGCCGGCCAGCGCCATGAAGATCAGCACGACAAGCGACGCCTTGGCGGCCCGGTTGCGCCGCAGCCGAAGCCAGGCGGTGGCCCAGAGCGAGCGCGACGCTGCCACGCCGGCATCGTTCGGGGGAAGCACCGCGTCACTCATAACGCACCCGCGGGTCGAGCACGGCGTAAAGCAGATCGACGATCAGGTTGAAGACCACGACGAAGACCGCAACGATCACCACCGTGCCCATCACCAGCGTATAGTCGCGGTTAAGCGCGCCCTGGACGAAATAGCGCCCGATGCCGGGCAGGTTGAAGACCTGCTCGACCACGATCGACCCGGTCAGCAGCGCCGCCGCCGCCGGCCCCATATAGCTGACCGCGGGCAGGATCGCGGCGCGCAGCGCGTGTTTCACCACCACCATGCGGGCCGGCAGGCCATAGGCCCGCGCGGTCCGCACATGATCCGATCGCAGCGCCTCGATCATCGCGCCCCGCACCAGCCGGGCGATCACCGCGATCTGCGGCAGCGCCAGCGCGATCACCGGCAGGATCATTTGCTGCGGGTCCCCCCAGCCCTGCGCCGGCAGCCAGCCCAGCATCACCGCAAAGACCAGCGACAGGACCGGCGCGGTGACAAAGTTCGGCACGGTGATCCCAAAGGTCGCCACGGCGATCACGGCATAGTCGGTGGCGTGGTTCTGGCGCAGCGCGGCAAGGCAGCCCAGCAGCGTGCCCAGCCCCAGCGCCAGGATCAGCGCGGTCAGGCCAAGCTGGACCGAGACCGGCAGCCCCTCGGCCAGGATTTCCTGCACCCGCATGTCGCGATAGATGAAGGACGGGCCCATATCGCCCCGCGCCAGATTGCCCAGATACATCGCGTATTGCTGCCATAACGGCCGGTCGAGGCCGAATGTGGCGTTGAGGTTTGCCATCACCGTCGCCTCGAGCGTGCGTTCCTGGTCGAACGGGCCGCCGGGCGCGATCCGCATCATGAAGAACGCCGCCGTGACGATGATGAACAGCGTCGGAATCGCGCCAAGGAGCCGGCGCAGCGCATAGGCAAGCATCGAACGTCTCCGGGCTGGGGAGAGGGCCGCGGCGCCGTGGCGCCGCAGCCCGGTCTGCGGACCGGTCCGCCGCCGTCAGCCGTCGGACAGGCTGAGGAACCGGCTCGGGTGGACGTTCTGGATGTTGTCCTCCCAGCCCTGCAGACGGGGCGACACCAGGCTGCGCGAGGAATAGTACAGCAGCGGGATGAACGGCAGATCGCGCATGAACAGCGCCTCGGCCTGGCGCAGGATGTCGCCGCGGGCGGCCAGATCGGTTTCGGCCGCCGCCTGGTCCATCAGCGCGTCATATTCCGGGTTGTTGTAGTTGGCATAGTTGAACCCGTCATTGTCGGATTCGACCATGAAAAGGAAGTTCTGCGGGTCGGAATAGTCGCCGATCCAGCCGGCCCGGGCGACATCGAAATCGCCCTTGTCGCGCAGATGCGCATAATGGGCCGAAGCGTCGCGCACATTGTATTCGACGTTCACGCCCAGCAACGACCACATGTCGGCGATCGCGGTCGCCGCGTTCTTGTGGTTTTCCGAGGTGTTGTACATCAGCTCGATGGTGACGGGGTTGTCCGGGCCATATCCTGCCTCTTCCATCAGGGCGAGCGCCTGATCCTCGCGATCGAGCATCGACATGCCGAAATGATCGATTTCGGGCGACCCATCGGGATAGTTGCCGATGCCCGGCGGAACGAAGCTGGTGGCCGGCACCATGGTGCCCTGGAAGATTTCGCTGGCCAGGAAGTCGCGGTCGATCACCATCGACAGCGCCTGCCGCACCCGCGGGTCGCCCAGCACTTCGTCATCGTGGTTCACGGCGTAATAATAGGTGCCCAGATAGGGCGCCACATGCACCGCGTCGCCATGTTCCGCGCGCAGCCTTTCGATGTCTTCGGCCGGCAGGTCGGAGCAGGAATGCACCTCGCCGGCCTCCCAGGCGCGCACGCAGGTCGCGCGATCCTCGAACGGCAGATAGTTCACCTGCGCGATGGCGACGTTCTCGGCATCGTGGAAGTTCGGGTTCCTGACCAGGACGATCCGGTCGTTCAGGGTATTCTCTTCCAGCGTATAGGCGCCGTTCGACACCATGTTGCCCGGGCGGACGAAATCGGCGCCATGCGCCTCGACCGAGGGCGGATGCACCGGCAAGCCGGTCTGGTGGGTCAGCAGTTCCAGAAAGAACGGTGTCGGCGCGGCCAGCGTGATTTCCAGCGTCTTGTCGTCGACCGCACGCACGCCCATCTCGGTCGGGTCGGCCTCGCCCTTGTTGACGGCTTCGGCATTGGCGATCGGATACAGGATGTTGGCGTATTTGGCGCCGGTCTCGGGCAGCATGATGCGGCGCAGCGCGTAGACGAAGTCGCCCGCCGTCACCGGATCGCCATTCGACCAGCGCGCGTCGTCGCGCAGGGCAAAGGTGTAGACGGTGCCGTCATCGGACACCTCCCAGCTTTCGGCCACCCCGGGGATGACCTGGGCGCTGGGGTCGTAAACGACAAGCCCCTCATAGAGGTCGCGCAGGATGTTGGCCTCGGCCACGGTCGAGGTCTTGTGCTGGTCGAGTGTCTCGGGGTTCGAATCGTTGCCGCGCATGTAGACCTGCGCACTGGCCGGGGCGGCGGCAAGAATCAGGGCAAGGGCCGCAGCGGCTCGGAACTTGGCGTTCATGAAGATCTCCCTCTTGGCGATGGCCAAGCGTAGGGACGGCGCGCCGGCGGTTTCAAGCGCGAAGTTGGCCGGGAGCCCGATTTGCCGGCCGCAGGCGGGCCGGTGGCGATGCTGCGGGCGTTTCGCCGCGGTCGCGAACGCGCCCGCCCGCGCTATACGGCAGCGGTTTCGGTGCCGCCTGCGGCGTCCGGGGCGCCGGGCTGCCACAGGCTGTGGCAGGCACGGCCGCGGCGCTTGCAGTCGTAAAGCGCGGCATCGGCGTTCTTCAGCATTTCGGCGGCGACGGGCGGGTCGTATTGCGACGACAGGGTCAGCCCGATGCTGGCCGAAACCCGGCAGGGCCGGCCGTGAAACCGTACCGGATCGGCCAGACGGGCGTTGATCCGCGCGGCGATCTCTTCAAGCAGGGCGATGTCGTCGCAATCGCGCACCACGACGACGAATTCGTCGCCGCCCACGCGGGCGATCAGATCGTCGGCCCGGGTCACCTCGCGCAGGACATGGGCGACATGGCGCAGAACCGTGTCGCCGGCCGCGTGACCCAGCGTGTCGTTGACCTCCTTGAACCGGTCGAGATCGATATGCATCAGGCCAAAGGGCGGGGCGGCGCCGGGCCCGGTCAGCCCGCCCAGCCCGGCATCCAGCGCCCGGCGATTGCCCAGCCCGGTCAGCGCGTCGCGCACCGCGCGCGCCTCGGCATCGGTGCGGGCCTCTTCCAGCCGGCGGTTCAGGCGGCGGCTTTCGGCCAGCACGGCCTCTTGCGCCTCGACCAGATACAGCATCTCGACGGTCGGGTCGTTGGGGGCGAAATCGCGTGCGGTCAGGCCATAGCGCCCGGCGCCCGCCACCACGCCGATCCCCAGCGACAGGTTCAACAGCACCCCGCCGCCGGGCACCGGCACGCTGATCCCCTTCAGCGGCTGGCCACTGGAAACCAGCGTCAGCGCCACCTTGACCGGACCGCGCGCGGCCAGGTCGGCTGGCCCCTTGGCGCCCTTCGGGCGGCGCAGCCGGAACAGGTCGGCAAAGCTTTCGCCGGCCATCGGCAGGCCCGGGGTCAGTTTCTGCAAGGCGGGGCCGACGCCGCGGATACGGCCCGAACTGGCCGCCCACAGATGCATCGGCATCAGCGCATCGGCGGCGCGGGGTCCGATGGCAAGGCCCCTCATGGCGCGAGCCGCCCAAGGCTGAAATCGCGACCCTGGGCAAAGTCGCTTTCCAGCAGCCGCACCGAGATCGTCTCCTGCCCGTCATCGCGGCGTCCCCGGCCGGGTTCGATCAGCGCCAGCGCCCCGTAATCGTCGGCCATGGCGCGCAGCGCCCCGGTGATCATCGGCCCCAGCCCGGCCGCCCAGGCATGGCGCAGGGTGAACCGGCCCGGCACGTCTTCGGTCACCTCGATCCGCGGCAGGTCCAGATCGGGCAGCGCCAACCGCGCGCGGTCGTGCAGATCCTCGAGCGAATGCAGGAAATCGGCAAAGGTGTCGCCACCGAATCGCAGCAGCCGGCGCGGGGCGGGCAGGCCGGGATTGGTGACCAGATAATGCCCGGCATCCTCAAGGATCGCGGCCTGCTCGCGTTGCAGGGCGTCTGCCGCGGCCGCCAGAACCCGCGCGGTCACGGTATCTTCGTAGCTTTGCAGCGGCTCGAAGCCGGTGGCCGGCAGTTCGGCGGCGCTGGCGATGCCGGCCCAGGTTTCGGGGCCATAGGTGTAGGCGATGAACGCCTCGATGGACCGGTTGATCAGGCCGTGCATGGCATCCTCCCGATTTGGCGCCAGCGTGCCGCAAGCGGTTTAACAAAGCTTGAAGCCGGACCCCGATCAGGGCCGGAGAAGCAGTTCCAATTCGCCGATCCGCAACGCCCGGATCGAGGGCGGCACCGGCGCGCCCGCGCCATCCCGCGCCGCTGCGATAATCCGGGCGGCGTCGGCGTCGTAAAGCGGCTGGGCCAGCGCCACCGGTGCGCTGGCCCGGCGATAGCTGCCATCCGCGTTCATCCGGACGGCAAGCGCGCGCAACCCCGTGCCACGGGGATGCGCGAGCAGCAGCACGGCCTCCTGCCCCGGCCAGTCGGGCGCGAAATCGGCGACGATCAGGGCGCAGCCCGGCACCCCGCCATCCGAGGCGCCGCCCGCAGGCGCGGTCGAGCGCCGCCGCCTCGCCCTGGCCGAGCGCGTCGAGCACCGCTTCGGCGATCGGATCGGGGGCCGTGCCCAGCAGGGCGCGCCGCGCCGGTTCGGTCAAATTGGGCTCGGGGGCGGGCGCGTCGGCGTCCTCGATCCGGGCCATCAGGATGGCATGGCCGGGGGCCGCCTGCATCGTCACCAGCCGGTCGAGCGCGGCCGTCCCGGCCCGCCCCCATTTGCCCCGCAGCGCCGCAAGGTCGACATCGCCGGGCGCCAGCCGACCGTCGGCAAAGCGCGCAACCTGGCTGCTGGCCGAAATCCGCTCGGCGTTCAGCAGCGGCGTCAGCCACAGCGCGGCCGCAACCAGAAGCCCCAGTGCCACGGCCTTGTTGATCCGCCGCACCCATCGGTTGAAGCGGTGCCCCGACAGCGCCGCCGCAAGATAGCCCGCGCCATAGATCAGCCCCGCCGCCACCAGCGCCGCTGCCGCCAGGCGCGCCGGCGACCAGCCATATTGCGTCACACGCGCGGCCAGCGCCCAGCCCGCCCCGGCGGCCAGCGGCAGAACCGCAATCGCCAGCAGCCGCGTCAGCGCGCGCATCGGCAGGGTTCGCACGGCGCGCGCGTCGGTGCCCTCGACCGCGACGGATACCAGCGTCACCGCCAGGGCGGTAAAGGCCAGCAGCAGCGTTGCCGCCGACAGGCCGGTGAACAGCCCGCCCGGGCCACGCAGCGCAAGCTGGCCCAGAAACACCGCGATCACGGCGGCGGCCGGCAGGATCAGCAGGCGCAACAGCCGAACCACCAGCGCCGGCGACGCGCCCGCGGCCAACTCGTCCAGCACCGCCAGCGACAGGCCGAAGACCAGGCCCGAAAGGGTGAACACGACCTCGGGCCGCGCGCGCAATTCGCCCATCAGGTCGATATCGACCAGCCGCAGCAACTCGTCGGACAGCAGGTAGCCCAGCCAGAACAACCCGACAAACAGCGCCGCGGCGCTGATCCGCACGGTGATCGACCAGGATTCGCGGAACAGCACGGGATAGGCACGCCACTGGCGCGGATGGCAGCCCAGTGCGATCAGGAACGGCACCGCCACAAGACACAGCAACAGCACCGCGGCGAACGGGTGCAGGCTGTCGGCGAACGCCGCCGCGGTGTCGAAGCGAAAGCTGGCCCACCAGACCAGCCCGCCCACCGCCGCGCCAAGCGGCGATGCCAGCAGCACCGCACGGACCATCGGGATCGGCCCGGTCATGCCCAGCGCGGCACCGGCAAAGGCGGTCGCCCCCGCCAGCGCGGCCAGCGCCGCGCGCCCGCCTTCGAGATCGTAGAACGTCGCCAGCCGCCACAGCGTGTAGCCGGCCGCCGCGCCGAACAGCGCCAGTGCGATCCGGTCCAGAAGGTCAGCGCGCCGCCGGTCCATCGGGCCCCCCGGTTGAGGCCGCCAATCTAGGGCGGCCCGGGTCCGGACGCCAGCGGATCAGAAATCGGTCGGCGCGCCGCCTTCGGCCTTTCGCCGGGCGACGAAATCGGCCAGCTCCGCGCGGATCGCGTCGTCCATCGGCGGCGGTTCGAACTCGGCCAGGATCGCCTTGAACAGATTGTGCGCCCGGGTTGCGGTCCAGTTTCCGCCGTCAAGCGCCCAGGCCTCGAAATTGCGCCAGTCCGACAGGAACGGGCCGTAGAACGCCGTGGTGTAGCGGGCGCGGGTGTGGTCGCAGCCAAAGAAATGACCCGCCGGTCCGACCTCGCGGATCGCGTCGAGCGCGATGTCCTGGGGGCTTGTTGCGGTCAGGGCCGGCTCGAAATAGCGCTGGATCTGCTGGAGTATCTCGCAGTCCATCACGAACTTCTCGGGGCTGGCGATCAACCCGCCCTCCAGCCAGCCGGCCGCGTGATAGACCATGTTGGCCCCCGCCTGCACCGCCGACCACAGCGCGTTCGAGGTTTCCCACATCGCCTGACCGTCGGGCACATTGGCCGTGCAGGCGCCCGAGGCACGCAGCGGCAGGCCATAGAAGCGGGCCATCTGGCCGGTCATCTGGGTTGTACGCATGTATTCGGGCGTGCCGAAGGCCGGCGCGCCCGACTTCATGTCGACATTCGAGGTGAAGGTCCCCAAGGCACAGGGCGCGCCGGGCCGGATGTATTGCGCCATCGCGATGACGCACAGCGCCTCGGCCACCGATTGCGCCACCGCGCCGGCCAGGGTGACCGGCGCCATCGCGCCGGCCAGCGTGAACGGCGTGACCACGGTGGCCTGGTTGCGCCGGACGCAGCGGATATAGCCGTCGAGCATCGGCTCGTCATGCTTCAGGGGCGAGGTCGAGTTGATGTTGGTGTACATCCGCGGTGTCGCCTCGAACGCCTCGATGGGTCAGTCCACCGGCGATGCGCACCATCTCGAACACATCCTCGACCCGCTCGCGGCCCAGGCTGTAGGCATGGGCGACCTTGTCGGTCAGGGTCAGCTTGTCGAACAGCACGTCCAGATGGCGGACCGAGGCGTGGATATCGACCGGCTCCACCGGATAGCCGCCGGCGACATGGATGCAGTTGAAATACTGGGTGAGCTTCAGCAGATCGGCGCAATGCACCCGGGTGCCGGGCACCTTGCCCGTCTCCATGTCCCAGTAGTTGGGCGGCGAGGAGACGTTGACAAACACCATGTTGCGCCCGCCCACGGTGATCTGGCGGTCCGGGTTGCGTGGGGTGATGGTGAATTGCGACGGCGCCCTGCCGACCATTTCCATGACGAAGTCGCGGCCCATGCGGATATTGGTGTCCGCGACGCGGCAGCCCGCCTGGCGCAGGATCGCGCGCGCCTCGGCGTTCAGGAACTCGATCCCGATCTCTTCGAGGATGCGCATCGCCCCGTCATGGATCGCCGCGACCCCGTCGGCATCGAGCGGCTCGACCGGCGGGTCGGTGTTTTCGGGCGGGTGCCACGGGCTTTGGTCGATCGCCAGCCGCCCGGCCAGCCTCTGGTTGCCCGATCGGCCCCCGGCGCGGCGTCGTCGTGTCGCTGTTTCTGCCATGTGTCCCGTCCCTCGCTCTGGCGACCAGCAAACAGGCGCCGTGGCAGGGACGGGTTGCCGAATTGCGACGCAAAGCGTCGGTTTCCCCTTTGTCGGGCCCGGTCAGGCCATCTGTTCGTCAAGCCAGGCGGCCAGGCCGGCGATACCCGGCAGAACCGCATCGGCCAGCGGTGCCAGCTCGGCCATCTGGGCGACACCGGTCAGCACGCCGACCGCGTGCAACCCGGCGGCCCGCGCGGCCGCCAGATCGTGCCGGCTGTCGCCGACCATCAGCACCTCTTCCGGGGCAAAACCCGCCGCCCGCAGAAAGCCGCGCAGCTGGCCCGGATCGGGCTTGCCGCCATAGCCCGAATCGTAGCCGGCGACGAAGGTGAACAGGTCGGCGACGCCATGGTCGCGCAGATGCGCCCGCGCACTGGCCTCGGCGTCGTTGGTGGCCAGGCCCAGGGTCAGCCCGCGGTCCCGCAACCCCACCAGGATCGGGCGCAGATCGGCCACCGGGACCAGGCGCGCATCCTCGGCGGTTTCGATCATGTCGGCGATCAGGTCGCGCGCGGTGGCGCCCGGCACCGCCGGCAGCAGCGCCGCGGCCATGTCCTGCGGCGTGCCGGCGATCACCACGCTGCCCGGCTGAAAGCGCCGCGACACCGGATCGAAGCCGATCCGCGCCGCGAGGGCCTGCAGGCCCTCGGCATCGCCGCGGGCGTAGCGGTCGAGCAGGCGCGCCGTCCAGTCTGCCCAGCTGGCCTGGAAATCGAACAGGGTGCCGTCCTTGTCGAAGATGATGCCGCGAATCACCGCCTCAGGTCCATTCCGGGTTGGCGCCGCCCGGCAGCGCGATGCGGGCGGCGCGCACCAGCATGGGGTCGATGGCAACCGTCTGGGCAAAGGACAGAACATGCGCATCCGCCTGCAGGACGAAGTCGAGCACGCCGCCCAGAAAGGCGGGATCCCCGGCACGAGCGTTAACGCCGTTTTGATCGGTTCCGCTGGCCGCGAGGAAGATGCCGAACAGCTCCGGGTCGCCGGCAAGCCACTCAAGGGCCTGAAGTGCAACGATTTCGGCTTGATCCTGATGCATGGCCCGCGACTCTGGCGCCGCGACGCGCGGCAAGGATTTGTTAACCTATCTCAAGGAAATTGGCACAATCCAACGCAAAGGTGGAGCGCAGAATGTCCGGACGGGTCCTATTGGTCGCCGATCTGGCGACCAACCGAATCGCGCTCAAGGCCAAGCTCTCCCATGCTTGCTATGAGGTGATCCAGGCCGCCGGCGGGGTCGAGGCCATGGTGGCGGCGCGGCGCGAATCGCCCGATGTGATCGTGATGGATGCCCGGATGCCCGGTATCGACGGCATCGCCTGCTGCGCCCAGCTGGGCGCCGATCCGGCGACCCGGTCGGTTCCCGTGGTTCTGGTGGCCGCCAGCGGTGATCGCGCGGCGGCGCTGCAGGGGCTGGCCGCCGGGGCCGAAGACATCCTGCACCACCCGATCGACGAGGCCGCGCTGCTGGCACGGATGCGCAACCTGATGCGCGAAAAGGCGATGCGCGACGAGCTGGCGATGCGCTCGCAGACCTGTCGCGCGCTTGGCCTGGCCGAAGAGGCCGCCGCGCCGCCGATTCCCGAGGCAGCGATGCGGGTCGAGGTGATTTGCGCCGACCCGCGCGTCTGCCAGGCCGTCCGACGCGCGCTGGCGCCGCAACTGCCCGCCCGGATCGACTGTCTGACGCCGCGCCGGGCGCTGGAAAGCCGGCCCGAAGGCGACGCGCCCGATCTGGTGATCGCGGTCCCCAGCGCCACGGCCGGGCCCGATCTGGCGCATATGCTGCCCGATCTGCGCAGCCGCCCGGCGACCCGGAATGCCGCCATCCTGGCCCTGCTGCCCGATGGCCATACAAGCGCCGCGGCGGCGGCGGCGCTCGATCTTGGGGCGAATGCCTGCAGTTCGGCCGACGCCGACGCCGAAGAGCTTGCGCTGCGCGTCCAGGGCCTGGTGCGGCGCAAACGCGACACCGACCGGCTGCGCGCATCGCTGGCCGACGGCTTGCGTCTGGCGGTGACCGACCCGCTGACGGGATTGTACAATCGCCGCTATGCGCAGCACCATCTGAACCGCATCGCCATGCGGGCCGCGGCGACGGGCGGCCGCTATGCCCTGATGCTGCTCGATGTCGACCGGTTCAAGTCGGTCAACGACCGGTTCGGCCACGCCGCCGGGGATGCCGTCCTGGCCGAGGTGGCCGGGCGCCTGCGCGACAATCTGCGGGGCATCGACCTGCTGTCCCGGCATGGCGGCGAAGAGTTCCTGGCCGCCCTGCCCGACACCACCGCCGAAGAGGCCCGGACCGCCGCCGAAAGGATGCGCCGGATCGTTGCCGAAACCCCGTTTCAGCCACCCGGGCATCGGCCGTTGAGTGTGACGCTGTCGGTCGGTGTGGCGATGGGCGGCGGCGACCATCCCGCCAGCGTGGCCGAGGTCCTGCGCGCCGCCGACCGGGCGCTTTACGAGAGCAAGAACGCCGGCCGGAACCTGGTCTGCTTTGCCCGTGCGGCGGCCTGATATCAACGCGCAGCGGGACGCGCCGCTGGATCGGGCGGGTCGGGCGGCGCTCACTCCTCGTTGATGTCGCGGTGCCAGGTCTTCACCTGGCCCCGGCGGATGCCCAGGGCGGACCGCAGCGCCAGCCAGGCGCCAAGCGACAGAAGCGCAAAGATCAGCAGGGTCCAGGACATCGACAGGCCAAGCGCGCCGCCGCCGATCCCGATCAGCGCGCCGGTGGCCAGCGCACCGATGGCAAAGCCCAGAAAAATGTAGCCCGGGACGACGACCTCCAGAATTCCAAGGCCAAGGCCGGCAACCATCCACATCCACCAGGTCACGCGCGGCCCTTTCCGGTCATCAGCTTGAACGCATCGGAAAACGCGTCGAGCGCATTCGCCGGCAGGATCACCGTCTGCTGTCCCTGGCCCTGCGCCACCTTGGTCAGCGCCTCGACCTGTTTCAGCGCCACATTGTACTGCGCCGCCGGCAGGCCGTTCTCGGCGATGGCATCGGCCACCTGCCGCGTCGCATAGGCCTCGGCATCGGCGGTCACGCGGCGCGCTTTGGCGGCCTGTTCGGCGGCGTAAAGCTCGGCATCCGCCTCCAGCTCCACCGCGCGTTTCAGGCCCTCGGCCTCGGTCACCCGGGCCCGCCGCGCGCGTTCGGCGTTAAGCTGTTGCAGCATCGCCTCGCGCGTCGCCTCGTCTAGATTGACATCCAGGATCTCGGCCCGCGTCACCTCGATCCCCCAGGCCTCGACCGCGTCTTCGACGCTTTCCTTGATGGTGGCGATCAGTGCGGAACGGTTCGACTGCACCTGATCGAGTTCCATCTTGCCGATCTCGGCCCGCACGATGCCGGCCACCGTCGTGGCAATGGCGCCGTCCACATCGCGGATCCGATACACGGTCTTTTCCGGCTCGAGGATGCGGTAGAACACGCTGGTGTCGACCCGGACGAGCACGTTGTCGAGCGTGATGGCATCCTGGCTGGCGGTCGGAAGCTGCCTTTCCAGGATCGACACCCGATGCGCGACCCGGTCCAGAAACGGCACGATGAAGTTGATGCCGGGGCCGAGGACCGATTGCAGACGCCCCAGCCGCTGGACGACGAATTTCTCGGATTGCGGGACGATCTGGATCGACAGCCAGACCGCGATGAGCAACAGCAGCGCCGCGGCCAGAACCACCAGACTGCCGCCGGCAGGGGCCAGCCCTTGCAGAAACCCGTCCATCGCCGCGCCCCTTCCGTGAAAAATCGCCGCTTTCCGTCTACGCCGAGGCGGTCGGCGGCTCAATGGCCGTTGGCATTCATCGTCATGAGGTCGTAATCGGCCACCGTTTCGCCAGCCTGATTGACCAGCGTGACATGCCAGCGCACCTCGCCATAGGCGTCGGTGCGGCGGGTCTTGGCCTTGACCGTCAGGCGCACGCGGATCGCGTCGCCGGGGCGGACGGGTTTCTGAAAGCGCAGATTGTCGAGGCCCGTATTGGCCAGCACCGGGCCCGGATCGGGGTCGACGAACAGCCCGGCGGCGAAGGCCAGCAGCAGATAGCCATGCGCCACCCGGCCCGGGAAGAACGGGTTCGCGGCGGCGGCGTCTTCGTCCATATGGGCATAGAACCGGTCGCCGGTGAACTCGGCGAAATGTTCGATATCGGCCAGGGTGACATCGCGCGGTTCGCTCCACAGCGTCTCGCCGATCTGCAGCGCGCCAAAGCCGCGGCGGAACGGATGCGCGGGGCCTTCGGTTTCCGCCGCCCCCGGCACCCAGCGACCGCCGATTGCGGCCAGCATGTCCGGGCTGCCCTGCACCGCCATCCGCTGCATGTGGTGCAGCACGGCGCGCACCCCGCCCAGCTCTTCGCCGCCACCGGCCCGGCCCGGCCCGCCATGGATCATGTGCGGCAGGGGGGCGCCATGGCCGGTCGCCTCGGCCGCCGCGTCGCGATTGTTGATGTAAAGCCGCCCGTGCCACGCCCCGGCACCCAGCGCCACCTGGCGGGCGGTGTCGGGGTCGCGGGTGAACAGCGACAGGGCAAGGCTGCCCTGTCCCCGGTTGCCAAGCGCGATCGCGTGGTCGAGGTCGCGATAGGGCAGCACCGTCGCCACCGGACCGAACGCCTCGGTCCCATGAACCGCGGCGGCGCCATCGGGATCGGCGCACAGGAACAGCATCGGCGGCACGAAACCGCCGGCCGCCGCATCGGCCCCGCGGGCGACAAACGCGTCGGGGTCGCCCAGAAGGCGGGTCGCCTCGGCGCCGATCCGGGCGGCCTTGTCCAGCACATCGGCGCGCTGCGCGCGCGACACCAGCGGCCCCATCGCCACATCGTCGCGTCGCGGATCGCCGATGACCGTGTCACGCAGCCTCGCCGCCAGCGCGGCCTGAAACGGCTCGACCACGGGTTCGGGCACCAGCATCCGCCGGATTGCGGTGCATTTCTGCCCGGCCTTCGCCGTCATCTCGCGATGGGCCTCGGCCACGAACAGGTCGAATTCGGGCGTCCCCGGCGCGGCATCGGGGCCCAGAATGGATGCGTTCAGACTGTCCTGTTCGGCGATGAAGCGGGTGCCGTTTTCCAGCAGGTTCGGCGTCGCCCGCAGCCGGATGGCGGTTTCCGCCGAGCCGGTGAAGCTGACCAGATCCTGGGCGCCCAGCCGATCGAGCAGATCGCCGGTGCCGCCCGCGATCAGCTGGATCGCGCCGTCGGGCAGGATATCGGCATCGAGCATCAGCCGGATGGCGGCCTCGGTCACCTGACAGGTCGCTGTCGCGGGTTTCACGATGGCCGGCACGCCCGCCAGAAAGGCGGGGGCGAGCTTTTCCAGCATCCCCCAGACCGGGAAGTTGAAGGCATTGATCTGGATCGCCGCGCCGGTCAGCGGGGTGCAGACATGCTGGCCCAGAAAGCTGCCGCCGCGCGACAGCTGCTCCACCGGGCCGTCGAGATAAACATCGCCATCGGGCATTTCGCGCCGGCCCTTCGCGGCATAGACGAACAGCGTGCCGATGCCGCCATCGATGTCGATGCGCTGATCGGCGCGGGTGGCGCCGGTGTCGAAGGACAGCGCGTAAAGCCCGTCCTTCCGCGCGTCCAGATACTGCGCCAGCGCCTTGAGCATCCGCGCCCGATCGTGAAAGCCGGCGGTCCGCAGGCCCGGGCCGCCGACCGTGCGCGCATAGTCGAGCATCAAGCCGGTATCGGGCGCCGCGCCGCCTGCCTCGCCGATCACCGCGCCGGTGATCGCGCTTTCGATCGGCCGCGCGGCCGAGCCGGGGCCGATCCATTGGCCGGCCACGAAGCTTTCGACCCTGTGAAACGTCATCCCGGCCCCCTTGTGCAATCCGGGGCGGTTTATTGACCATCGGCGGACCCCGTGCAAACTCCCGTTCCCGGGGAGGACAGGATGGACGCCACGGTTCTGACGGACAGGCGGGCGGGCTGGGTCGAGATCACGCTCAATCGGCCGGACAGGCTGAACGCCTTCAACGACCGGATGCATGGCGATCTGCGCGCCGCGCTCGATGCCGCACGGGGCGCCCGCGCCGTGCTGCTGACCGGCGCCGGCCGCGGCTTCTGCGCCGGGCAGGACCTGTCGGACCGGAACCCCGATGCGGGCGGGCCGCCCGATCTGGGCCACACGCTGACGACCTTCTACAACCCGCTGATCCGGGCGATCCGCGGCTTTCCCGCGCCGGTGATCTGCGCCGTGAACGGGGTCGCGGCCGGGGCGGGTGCCAATCTGGCGCTGGCCTGCGACATCGTCCTGGCCGCCCAGTCGGCCAGCTTCATCCAGTCGTTTGCCCGTGTCGGGCTGGTCCCCGATGCCGGCGGGTCGTGGCTGCTGCCGCGCCTGATCGGCGAGGCCCGCGCCAAGGCGCTGGCGATGACGGCCGAGCCGCTTGGCGCGGAGACGGCCGCGCAATGGGGGCTGATCTGGCGCGCGGTCCCCGATGCCGACCTGATGGTCGAGGCGCGAGCCCTGGCAGACCGGCTGGCCGCGGGGTCCACTGGCGGCCTTGCCGCCGCCAAGGCGCTGATCCAGGACGCGGCCGGGCGCGACCTTGACGCCCAGCTGGCGGCGGAGGCCGTCGTGCAGAAGGCCCGCGGCGAAAGTGCCGATTATGCCGAGGGCGTGCGCGCCTTCCTGAACAAGCGCGCGCCCGATTTCCGCGGGGCGGGCGGATGACCCCGCAGCACCGCGCCGAACGCTCGGCCGCCGCGATGTGGGCGGATGACCGGGCCTCGGCCTGGCTGGGCATGACGCTCGAGGCGGTGGGGCCCGGCACCGCCACCCTGTCGCTGATCGTCGCCAGGCATCACACCAACGGGCATGGCATCTGCCATGGCGGGGTGATCTTTGCGCTTGCCGACAGCGCCTTTGCCTTTGCCTGCAACAGCTACAACAAGGCCGCCGTCGCCCAGCACAACACGATCACCTATCTCGCGCCCGGCCGGCAGGGCGACCGGCTGATCGCCACCGCGCTGGAGGTCAGCCTGAGGGGCCGCAGCGGGCTTTACGATGTCATGGTGACCGACCGGACCGGCGCCGCGATCGCGGCGTTCCGGGGGGCGTCGCGGATCGTCGCCGGCCAGCATTTCGACGAGGAGGAGGGCACGGCATGAAGGACCTGACACCGCCACGCGACAGCCTCGATCCGATCGAGATCGCCTCGCGCGACGAGATCGCCGCGACCCAGCTTGCGCGGCTGAAATGGTCGCTGCGCCATGCCTGGGACAATGTCCCGCTCTACCGCCAGCGCTTTGACGCGGCTGGTGTGCATCCCGACGACCTGAACGAGCTGTCCGATCTCGGGCGGTTCCCGTTCACCACCAAGCAGGATTTGCGCGACGCCTATCCGTTCGGCCTGTTCGCGGTGCCGCGCGACCGGATCGCCCGGCTGCACGCCTCGTCGGGCACCACGGGCAAGCCGACGGTGGTCGGCTACACCCGGGCCGATCTGTCGAACTGGGCCGATCTGGTGGCGCGATCCATGCGCGCCAGCGGCACAAGGCCGGGCGACATCGTCCACATCGCCTATGGCTATGGGCTGTTCACCGGCGGGCTGGGCGCGCATTACGGCGCCGAAAGGCTGGGCTGCACGGTGGTGCCGGTGTCGGGCGGGATGACCCCCCGGCAGGTGACGCTGATCCGCGATTTCCGCCCCTCGACGATCATGGTGACGCCGTCCTACATGCTCAACATCCTCGACGCGTTCCGCGCCCGGGGCCTCGACCCGCGCGACACCGCGCTCGATATCGGCATATTCGGGGCCGAACCCTGGACCGAGGGGCTGCGGCGCGAGGTCGAGGACGCGTTCGACATGCATGCCGTCGACATTTACGGCCTGTCCGAGATCATGGGTCCCGGGGTGGCCAATGAATGCGTCGAGACCAAGGACGGCCTGCATATCTGGGAGGATCACTTCTATCCCGAGATCATCGATCCGGCAACAGGCGCGGTGCTGCCCGATGGCGAAAGCGGCGAGCTGGTCGTCACCACGCTGACCAAGGAAGGCCTGCCGATGATCCGCTACCGCACCCGCGATCTGACCCGGCTGCATCCGGGCACGGCGCGCAGCATGCGGCGCATGGAAAGGATCACCGGCCGGACCGACGACATGATCATCCTGCGCGGGGTGAACATCTTTCCCACCCAGATCGAGGAACAGGTGCTGGCCACCCCGGGCCTGGCGCCGCACTATCTGATCGAGCTGTTCCGCGCCGGCCGGATGGATGCGATGATCGTCCATGTCGAGGCGCTGCCCGAGGCCGCCGGGGCCGGGGCGCGCCACGCCGCCGGCCACGCGCTGGAACGCCGGATCAAGGAGATCATCGGCATCAGCGCCGAGGTCCAGGTCGATGGGCCGGGCGGTATCGCCCGGTCGGAAGGCAAGGCGAAGCGGGTGCTGGACAACCGGCCGGCGGCGTGAGCGGGCGGGACCCGGACACAAGGAACGTCTGAAGAACCCGGCGTTCTGGGTAGGTTGGGATAGACTGGTTTGGAGGAAGAAGGAGCCCCGCCGATGCCGAAACAGCCTGCCCTGCCGCGCTTGAGCCACACGCTGAAGAAGAAGGTGACGCGGCGGGAGGCGTTCCCGGCCGAGATGGACGCGGTGGTGCCGTGGACGCGCCTGTTGGCGCTGATCGAGCCGCATTATCCGAAGGCGGGACCAAAGGGCGGGCGCCCGCCGATGCCGCTGGAGACGATGCTGCGGGTCCATTTCCTTCAGCAGTGGTATGCGTTGAGCGATCCGATGGCCGAGGAGAGCCTCTATGACAGCGAGGCGATGCGGCATTTCGCGGGGATCGAGCTTGGCGACGACCGCATCCCGGACGAGACCACGATCCTCAACTTCCGCCATCTTCTGGAGCGGCATGGGCTGACGGAGGCGCTCTTCGCCGCGGTGAACGCGCATTTGGCGGACAAGGGGATCACGCTGCGCTCGGGCACGCTGGTGGATGCGACGATCATCGATGCGCCATTCTGCGCTACGATTGATCCACTGGATCAATCGCTTGACGCTTGAATTCGACAAAGAACAAGGCGGGCGCCCGCGATCCGGAGATGTCGTCGACCAGGAAAGGCAATGACTGGTTCTTCGGCATGAAGGCGCATGTCGGCGTGGATGCCAGCAGCGGTGTCACGCCGAAGGCGTGCCCCTGGCACGACATGCACAGCCTGGAGACCACCACGGCCAAGACCCACGACAGCCAGGTGTGGGACGACCTCCTGCACGGCACCGAGACCTCGGTCTGGGCCGAGTTGCCATTCGAGCGCCATTGGTCCGAGCGACAATGGCGACGGCTATGTCAGCGCGGCGCGGGAGGCCGCGTTCGCGGGCCCCGGCAAGGTCTGGGGCGTGATGAGGAAGGCCCCCAAAGGCGGCCGGCTCGACCCGATCGAAGCGGACATCAACCGGATCATCGCGAAGGTGCGTGCGAAGGTCGAGCACCCGTTCGGGGTGATCAGGCGCCCGTTCGGCCACGTGAAAACCCGCTACCGCGGGCTGGCGAAGAACCGGGCGCAACTCTTCACGCTGTTCGCCCCCGGCAACCTGTTCCTCGTCCGACGACGGCTGCAGGCATGAGGGGGACTCTGTTCAAAATCGCCCTTCCGGCACTCCGAAGGCCCGGAAACGGCCCAGAAATCCCCGCCCCACGGCCATCCGGCAGCGTCACGCCGCAAACCCCGCGAAACCGGCGGACACGCTGTGCTTGATCAGACGTTCCATAGGATGACACAGCCTAACATGGCTTGGGCCTGCGCGGATTGATCGGCCTCAAGGGGACCGGAGTTGCACGGGCAACTTGATCCTGTGGCGCAGGTCAAGAATGGCGTTGCCCGCGGGTCCGCCGTTCGGGCAAGTGGCCGGCGTCTCCGCAGGCGCCACGCGATCCCCTGGCGCCAAGACAATTGGCCGCTCTGTCCGGACGCCGGTCGGTTGAGGCATCCTTGGCCCACGGCCGCTCTTGGTCGCGGCGCACGTTTTCAGCCACCGCGGCGATCGACGGCTCCGAGCCCTTTGTGGACGAAACGAGAGGCCCGGTTCAGTTTTCACGCGACCCGCAACAAACAATCGCGCAATGTCTTGCCTCCAAACAGAACCGCTTGCATGACGCAGGGATGGCCCCAATTTCCACCATTTCCGTAAGGCCATCATACCGGCATATCCTACGCGGGTCGGGCAATCCGACTGCCAAGATCCGCATGGCACACTCGGTGATGTTTAGGCGGGAGGGTGTTGAGGCGGGAGCAGCGCTCGCATCCCTTCGTGAAGTAGTCCTCCATGGCCATCATCAAATCGGACCCGAAGCAAACGCACCACAAGAGGGATTGCCCCCTAGGGATTGCCCCCAACGTATGCTAACATGCTGTCATGGCGTTGCATCAATCGCATCCCGTGATCGCATGGCTTCTGAGGGGAGACGTCTCGGTCCAATACCAGGTCTGGCGCGACCTTCTTGGGACAGAGCGGGCCGACCTACGGACGCGGATTGCGAGGGAAGGCTGGGGCGCGGCCTTTCTGCGCGCTCGCAACTCGGACGGAACTTGGGGCCAAGGCTTCTACCAGCCGAAATGGACCTCGTCGCACTACACCTTGCTCGATTTGCGAAACCTCGGAATAGATCCCGGAAATCCGTTGATCCGGGAGAGCGTCGCGCTGATCGCACGAACCGAAAAGCACGCCGATGGAGGCGTCGGCCCGGGCAAGACAATCGCGTCCTCCGATGTCTGCGTGAACGGGATGTTTCTAAACTATGCCAGCTATTTCGGCGCCGATGAGGGTGATCTGAGGTCGGTCATCGATTTCCTGGTTGCTCAACACATGCCGGACGGAGGCTTCAATTGCCGCCTCAACAGGAGCGGCGCCCGACACAGTTCCCTCCATTCCACGGCTTCCTGCCTAGAAGGTATCCAGCAATACACGGCGTCGGGCTACCGCTATCGGATGGACGAACTTCGCGAAATCGGCGCGCACTGCGCGGAGTTCATCCTGCTGCATCACCTCTACAAGTCGGATCGGACGGGAGAGATGATTCATCCCGACTTCCTGAAGCTGCCCTATCCGTGGCGTTGGAAATACAACATCCTCCGCGCACTCGATTGCCTGGCCAGCGGGACACATCCTTGGGACGACCGCATGGCCGATGCCGTCGATGCGCTCCTGAGCCGTCGCGGAGCCGATGGCCGCTGGCGCACGATGGCGGCGCATCCCGGTCAGGTGCACCTGACGATGGATCCTGCCGGGTGTCCCGGGCGCTGGAACACGCTGATCGCGGTGCGGGCTCTGCAGCACTATGGTATGCTGCCGTCCTGAGAGCCTGATTTGAAACTAGTTGAGTGAGTTCAGCAGGTTGTGATTCTGTTTGGTTGCAAAACGAACGGAGATCACGATGGCCTGGACCGAACTCACCCGCCGCCAGCATGCCCGTGAGGGCGACAAATACGCAAGCGATTTGACCGATGCGGAATGGGCGTCGATCGCGCCTTTCATGCCCCCGCCCAAGACCACGGGCAGACCCCGCACGACAAGCCTGCGCGACGTGTTCAACGCCATCCTCTACATGGCGACGACCGGCTGCCAGTGGCGGATGCTGCCCAACGATTTTCCGCCGGTTTCGACGGTACGGGGCTGTTTTTATGCCTGGCGCAATGACGGTTTGTTCGATGAGATGAACCGCCAAGCTGGTCGAAGCCGCACGGTTGGCCGACGGGCGCAACGCCCAGCCGAGCGCCGGAATTATCGATAGCCAGAGCGTAAAAACCACAGAAAGTGGCGGGGTCAGAGGCTATGACGCAGGGAAACGGATCAACGGGCGCAAGCGCCATATCGTCACCGACACGCTTGGTTTGCTGGTCGGGCTTGTGGTGCACAGTGCCGGCATCCAGGACCGCGACGGCGCGCCGGATGTCCTCAACGCCGTCGCCACGCGGTACCCTGGCTGCGCCATATCTTTGCCGATGGCGGATATGCGGGCCCCAAACTGCACGCCGCCTTGAAGGCCATCGGGCGCTGGACGGTTCAGATCGTCAGGCGCTCAGACACCGCCGATGGCTTCGAAATCGTGGCCCGCCGCTGGGTGGTCGAGCGCACCCTCGCATGGCTCGGCCGCTGCCGCCGCCTGGCAAAGGATTGGGAAAAATCCATCGCAAGCGCAGAGGCTTGGGTCACCATCGCCCACATCCGACGCGTCACCCGCTACCTCGCAAGGGTATGAAAATGATCGATTAGTTTTGAATCAGACTCTGAGGGGACAGCGGGCGAGGCGGCCGTCGGTCTTCATGTGTCCGATGCTGGGTTCGATGGCGCTGCGTCGTCTCAGGTCGCGCTTCAGCGCCGGGGTCATCCCGCGGCGCTGGCCGGAGATGAAGACGTCAGCCGTCTCCACGCCGTGGCCGCGGTAGCCGCGGTCGACGAAGGCGCGGCGGGGGCGGGTCTCGGTCAGGATCTCCACCTGCTCAAGCGCCTCGCGGAGGGTATGGCCGTCGCAGGGGTTGCCGGGCATGGCGCGCATGCCGACGACGAAACCCTCCCTGTGCGTGGTCGCCACTGAGACCTTGGTGCCGAACGCATAGCGGACCCGGGCCTTGCCTTTCGAGATGAAGTCGACCTCGGGCTCGTGCAGGGCGTAGAGCTTGCGCCTGTCCTTCGGCTTCTGGCGCAGCAGCCGGTCGACCAGCGCGATCTCCCCCTCGATCCGCTCCCGCAGGGCGGCGTCGGCCACGACGTCCAGCTGCCGCTGGATGTCGCGCAGTGAGGCGCGCAGCGCCACCGGTTCGAGCGCGCGCCGAACCCGGCCGGTATAGCCCTTCAGCCGCCGCAGGCCCTTGCGCATCCGCCTGAACTGGCGGGCATGGGCGTAGCGGCCGACCTGGCCGGCGAGGCGTGGCGCCAGCCGGGCATAGCTCTGGCGCAGGCTGATGCCGGCGGCGCCGGCGAGCTTCACCAGGCGCAGGCGCGCCTTCTCGTGGAGCCGCGCGTCGGTGGGGTGGGCGATCGCCTTCTCCATGACCGTTCGCCGGGAAAACGACGCCCCACGTCGTTTTCTTGTCCGGCTCACTATCGACGATCACCGCCTCGGCGGAGCGCTCGCGGATGACGCCGGCGTCGCGCCCCGCCTCGATTGTCTTGGTCAGCATCCATTCCACGCCCTCCTCGCCGATCCGCCCGCGCCAGCGCGTGAGCGAGGAGGGGTCGATCGGCGGACGGTGCTGGAAGAACGTAACCGTCCGGTGTCAGTGCTCTGGCGTTCTTCCTGCGTGGCCTGTTACGCTGCCGAAGCAGCGTAACGCCAGGGGAGCAACTCGGCCAACCGAGTGATCTTGTAATCGGCGATTTGGCCCAGAACCCAGGTAAGCCAGGCCTGGGGGTCGACGTTGTTCAGTTTGGCGGTTTCGATCAGCGTGAAGGCGATAGCCATGGCTTTGCCGCCCCCCTCGGAGCCTGAAAACATCCAATTTTTTCGCCCGATGGCCACCGGCTTGACAGCGCGTTCGGCGCTCGACCATTGTTCTTGAACCAATGGCGAACAAGGTCTCGTTGTTGTCCAGATCCAGGTGGCCGTTGCTGAGATATGGCCGCGCCTTCGGCATCCGGCCCAGGGCATAGCGGATGGCCTGGGCCAGGGGAGACTTGCCTGATAGCCTGGGCAGCTGCGCATGCAACCACTCTTCAAGTTGATCAAAAACCGGTTTTGCCCGGGCCTGACGCACCGCCACGCGGTCTTGGGGTGCCATGCCCCTGATCTCCTTCTCGATGGTATAGAGAAGCGCAATCCGGCGGATGACCTCTTCGGCGATGGCACTGCCCTGTGAGGAGAAGACGTCCACGAATTTGCGCCTGACATGCGCCATGCACGCCATCTCGTCGGCTTTGTCATCGCCGAACAGCCCGTTGAACCCGGCCAGGGCTCCGCCCGTTCAGCCCTCAATCGGTCCCCCGGGGGCTGTTGAAAAAGCCCCGAGCTCCTGATTCACTTCCGCTATGAGGTATTGGGAGGCTGCGATGTTGGGGCGGAAAGAACGAGATCAGTTGGAACTGTTCATCACCGGGTCGTTGCGGAGTTCGGTTCCCGATGACCACGTTCTGGTGAAGATCGATCATGTCCTCGATCTTGGGTGGCTTCGCGCTGAAGTAGGCGGCCTTTATTGCGCTGATAACGGCCGGCCCGGTATCGACCCCGAGTTACAGTGCGGCTGATGTTGGCGGGTTTCCTCCCGGCTTTGTGCATGACCGGCGGTTGATGCGCGAGGCACAGGTCAATCTCGCGATCCGCTGGTTCATCGGCTACGCGCTGCACGAGGCCCTGCCGGATCATTCCTCGCTGACGCGCATCCGCCAACGCTGGGGCGAAGACGTCTTTCGCCGGGTCTTTGTCCGTGTTGTGCAGCAGTGCCGGTTGGCCGGGCTTGTTTCGACCGAGACGGTCCGCATCGATGCCAGTCTGATCCGGGCGAATGTCAGTATGGATGCACGGGTCGCGCGCCATCTCGATGCGGTGGAGAAGGCCAATAACACCGAGCGGGATGCGCGCACGAGCGGCGCGTTCAAGAAGCTTTGCCGCACGGATCCGGATGCGAGTTGCCAGCGGTTGCGCCACCGGTTCGAGAAACCGCTGGCGACGGCAACGTCGTCGAAGGCGCCGTTGCGGCCAACCTGCAAGCAGCACACGGCGGTGGATGACCAGGAAGGCGTCGTGGTCGATGTCACGCCGCAGGCGTGCCTTCGGCACGACGAGATTGTGACCGGTGAACAGCATGACACGGGCCGGTTCGAAGAGCGCCTCGACGCCATCGAAGACACAGTTGGGGCTCCCCCGGACCGGATCACGGCGGACACGATCCATGGCGTGGGGCGGGTATACGCCGCGCTTGAACGACGCCAGATCGAAGCGGTCATTCCGCCCCTTCGCACCACGCGCCGCAGGGGCGCGAAGGGCTTTGCGACCGGGCGATTCAAGTTCGATCCCCATCACGACGTTGTCCGGTGTCCGGCGAAGAAGCGGCTCAAACCCCGTAACAGCACGAAATCCGGCAAGTGGTATCGTGCCGACCGGCGCGACTGCGCGCGTTGCCCTCTCAAGGCGCAGTGCCTGCCGCAAGGTGTGCCATCCCGTCGGGTGCATATCGTCGCCAACCATGCGACTATCCTGCGGGCCCGGCGCAATCGCACGGCATGGGGTGACGAAGAACACGCGATCTACTCCCGCCACCGCTGGCGAGTGGAAGGCACACACGGCACCGCCAAGACGCTTCATGGACTGAACAGAGCCATCCGCAGGGGTCTCGAAAACACGAAGATACAGGCCCTCCTGACCGCCATCGCCATGAACCTCAAGAAATCGGCCATCGCCACATTCCTTATCCACCGCACGCCTGCGGGACGCTGCGCCCGGTGGACGCCGCTCCCAGCTACATGACCGAGGTTATTCAACAGCCCCCCCGGACCGATTGTCGCTGCGCGAACCGGGCTTCACCCATCCGCATGCACCCAGCCCTTGTAGCCCAAGAGGTGAGAGACGGGATGCTCCCCCTTGCGGTCCACCGTGAACTGGTACCACGCGCAAGGTGGCGACTGACCGGCCCAAGGGCGTTCGTCACGCACATAGGTCCAAACCCGCGCCGTTTTGGTCTTCTTGTTGCCGGGGGCCAGCATCTTTACCGGGGTGTCGTCGGCAAAAAGCGCCGGGCCGCGCCGCACGATCCGCCCAATCGCATCCGCGAGTGGCTCCAGCAGGGTTGTTGAGCGACCAACCCAGTCGGCCATGGTGGAGCGATCAATATCAACGCCTTCACGGGCAAATATCTGGCTCAGGCGATAGAGCGGCAGGTGATCGGCATATTTGCTAACCAGAACATGGGCCAGCAAGCCGGGTCCTGGCCGCCCGCGTTCGATGGGGCGCGATGATGAGCCTTGTCGCGCCATTGGTCCGAGCGACAATGGCGAATGGCGATTGCACGATGGCTTCGCAGCACGAACAGGCTTTGCGCGGACGAATGATCCGCTTCACCTTGAAGCGTCCTGGCACATATTCCAGTTCTTCGGTCACATCCTCGCCCAAAGTGCGCAGAGCGCCACCGCAGCGACCGCATTCATCGCCCGGGCGACAGCTCCTCATCTTCCCGGTCCAGATGATCTGGCAAGGGCTTGCGGCTGTGCTGACGCTTTGGCTTCTCAGCATCCTTTGTCGGGGATGGTGGCTTGGCCTGCGCCTCAGCCGCCTCGACGATCTCGGCATCTTCGAGCAGATCGAGATTGAGTTGGTCGAGACCTTCGGATTTGCTGCCAAAGCGATGGCGGTTGGCACCATGAAGCTGGTGCTGAAGTTGCTCGACTGCAAACGTCGGACGCACAATGCGACCCGGGGGAGGATGGCCGGGACGGCCGTTCTGCGCATCGTTTCGAACCGGTGTGTGCCCGGCCCGATGGCCGCCGGCCCGCCGGGTCCGAAATCAACGATCAAGGGAGACGAATATGACCGCCAGACTGAAACTGACGCTTGCCGCGCTCGCGACCGGGGCGCTGATGGCGCCGGCCGCGAGTGCCGAGGACACGTTCATCACCATCGGCACCGGGGGGGTGACGGGAGTCTACTATCCCACCGGCGGCGCGATCTGCCGGCTGTCAACCGCGGCCGCAGCGGCGACGAGGGCCATGGCATCCGCTGTGGCGTGGAATCGACCGGCGGTTCGATCTACAACATCAACGCGATCCGCGGTGGCGAGCTCGATTTCGGGGTGGCCCAGTCGGACTGGCAGTATCACGCCTATAACGGCACCTCGCGCTTCGAGGAGCAGGGCCCGTTCGAGGGGTTGCGCGCCGTCTTCTCGGTCCATCCCGAGCCGTTCACCGTAGTGCGCCGCGCCGATGCCGGCATCGAGAGCTTCGACGATCTGCTGGGCAAGCGGGTCAATGTGGGCAACCCCGGCTCGGGCCAGCGCGGCACCATGGAGGTGCTGATGGACGCCAAGGGCTGGACCATGGACGACTTCGCGGTCGCCTCGGAACTGCAGGCGGCCGAGCAGAGCCAGGCGCTGTGCGACAACAACATCGATGCGATGGTCTACACGGTCGGCCACCCCTCGGGCTCCGATCCAGGAGGCGACCACGGCCTGCGATTCGGTGCTGGTGGACGTGACCGGCGAGGCGGTCGACATGCTGGTCGCCGAGAACCCGTATTACCGCACCGCCACGATCCCGGGCGGCCATGTATCGCGGCAATGACGAGGATACCACGACCTTTGGCGTCGGCGCGACCTTCGTGACCTCGGCCAATGTGCCCGACGATGTGGTCTATGAGGTCGTCAAGGCGGTGTTCGAGAACATCGACCAGTTCCGCGCCCTGCATCCGGCCTTCGCCGATCTCGACCCGTCCGAGATGGCGCAGGACGGCCTGTCGGCGCCGCTGCATCCCCGGTGCCGAGCGGTATTACCGCGAAGCCGGCCTGATCGAGTGATCGGCAGCCTGCATCCTGACTGAACCCGGGCCGGGGCGCGTGCAGCAGGCGCGTCCCGGCCCTTTCCTATGGAATGGCGAGGGCGTGTGATGGTGGAACAGCAGCCGGGCCGGGGGCGGCAATTCACCGATGAGGAACTGCAGGATCTGGTCGCGTCGGTCGATTCGGGCGCCCGCGATCCGTCCAGCCGCATTGTCGCCTGGCTGATCGCGGGCCTGGCCCTGGCCTGGTCGCTGTTCCAGCTCTGGATCGCGCAGCCGCAGCTGTGGTTCGCGCAATACCTGCCGGTGCTGAATTCGTCGCAGACCCGGCCGATCCACCTGACCTTTGCCATCCTTCTTGCCTTCCTGTCCTATCCCGCCTTCAAACGCTCGCCCCGCGACCGGGTGCCGCTGGCCGACTGGACGCTGGCGGCGGTGGGGGGCGGGTGCGCCTTCTACGTGTTCTGGTTCTCGGACCAGCTGGCGATGACCGCGCGGTCGGGGCTGCCGACCGAAACGCAGGTGATCCTGGGGGCCGTCGGGATCGTGGTCCTGCTCGAGGCGTCGCGCCGCGCGTTGGGTCCGGCGCTGACCATCGTCGGCTCGCTGTTTCTGGCCTATGCCTATTTCGGCACCGGCTGGCTGATCCCCGAACTGATCGAGCATGAGGGGCTGTCCTTCACCGGTCTGATCACCGCGCAATGGCTCGACACGGCAGGGGTGTTCGGCATCCCGCTGGGGGTGTCCACCGCCTTTGTGTTCCTGTTCGTGCTGTTCGGCTCGCTTCTGGAGAAGGCGGGCGCGGGCAACTATTTCATCAAGCTTGCCTTTGCCGGGCTTGGCCATCTGCGCGGCGGGCCCGCCAAGGCCGCCGTGGTGGGCAGCGCGATGACCGGCGTGATCTCGGGCTCGTCGATTGCCAATGTGGTCACCACCGGCACCTTCACCATCCCGCTGATGAAGCGGGTGGGCTTCACCGCCGAACAGGCCGGCTCGGTCGAGGTCGCGTCCTCGGTCAACGGTCAGATCATGCCGCCGGTGATGGGCGCGGCCGCCTTCCTGATGGTCGAGTTCATCGGTATCCCCTATCTGGAGGTGATCAAGCACGCCTTCATCCCGGCGGTCATTTCCTACATCGCGCTGGTCTATATCGTGGCATCTGGAGGCGCTGAAGAAGGACATGCCAGCACTTGGCGAAGCCAAGAGCTTTGCCGGAATGATCTGGAAGTTTCTGGTCGGCTTTGCCGTGGCGGGCGCGGGCTTCACCGCGCTGATCTATGGGGTCGATGCGCTGCGCGCCGCGGCGCCCGGGCTGACCGGCCCGGTGACGCTGGTGGCCCTCTTGGGCCTCTATGTCGGGCTGGTGGCGGTCGCCGCCCGCCGCCCGGATCTGGAGGTCGACGACCCGAACGCCGAAAAGATCGTGCTGCCCACGGTGAAAGAGGTCTATGCCACCGGGTTGCACTACATCCTGCCCATCGTCGTGCTGGTCTGGTTCCTGATGGTCGAACGCCAAAGCCCGGCGAAATCGGCCTTCTTCGCCACGTCGCTGATGCTGTTCATCATCGTCACCCAGCGCCCGCTGAAGGGCGTGGATGCGCGGCCAGGGGCGCGGAAATGGGTGCCCAGTTCATGGCCGGGCTTTGTCGATCTGCGCGAGGGGCTGATCGCCGGGCGCGCGCAACATGATCGGCATCGGCGTGGCGACCGGCGGCGGCCCGGGATCATCGTGGCGACCGTCACCAAGACCCCGATCGGCACCCGAACTGGCCGCCCTGGTCGAACAGTTGTCGGGCGGCATCCTGATCGTGATGCTGGTGCTGATCGGGCTGTTTTCGCTGATCCCTCGGCATGGGCTGCCGACCACGGCGAACTATATCGTCGTCTCGTCGCTGATGGCATCGGTCGTCGTCAGCCTGGGGCGCGCAGGAGGGGCTGATCGTGCCGCTGATCGCGGCGCATCTGTTCGTGTTCTATTTCGGCATCATGGCCGATGTGACGCCGCCTGTGGGCCTCGCCAGCTTTGGCCCGCCGCGGCGGTGTCGGGCGGCGACCCGATCAAGACCGGCCTTCACGCGTTCTTCTACAGCCTGCGCACCGTGGCGCTGCCGTTCCTGTTCATCTTCAACCCCGGCGCTGATCCTCTATGGGGTCGATCTGGGCACCTGGCAGGGGCCCTGCTGCAGGCGGGCTCCGTCTTTGTCACCGCGACCATCGCGATGCTTCTGTTCGCCGCCGCGACGCAGGGCTATTTCCTGGCCCCGCTCGCGCATCCATGAAAAGCCTGGCGCTGCTGCTGGTCGCCTTCACCCTGTTCGTGCCCAATGTCTGGCCTCGACATGGTCCAGTCGCCCTTCCGCAGCGTCGAACCGGCGCAATTCGAACAGCGTGCTGGGCGAGGTGGCCGAGGGTACGGCGCTGCGGCTGACCGTCAGCGGCCCCGATATCGACGCCATCGGCGAGACCCACGAGACCACGCTGAGCCTTTATGCCGAGGGCGCGACCGGGGCCGAGCGGCTGGCCAGTTCGGGGCTGCTGCTCTATCCCGACGGGGATGCGATCCGGCTCGACGAGCCGATGTTCGGGTCGGCGATGGCCGAGCAACTTGGCCGATTTCGACTTCTATGCCGATGTGCCGGTGGCGCTTGCCGGGGTCGAGGTGCCCGCGGCGCGCCTGCCGGCGCAGATCTTCTACATCCCGGCGCTGTTGCTGCTGGGGCTGGTGATCCTGCTGCAAAGGCGGCGCCAGACCAAACCGGCCTTCTGAAGGAGCAAGTCCGATGTTCAAGACATTGCTGCTGCCTGTCGACCTTTCGGCCGAGGCGAGCTGGAAACATGCGCTGCCCGCCGCCCTGAAACTGTGCAACCCCGACAGCGTGCTGCATGTCGTCACCGTGGGTGCCCGATTTCGGCCCTGTCGGTGGTGGGCAGCTATTTCGAGCAGGGCTTCGAGGAACGCGCCCTGAAGGAGGTCGGCCGAAAGCTGACCGACTGGGTGGCCGCGCATATCCCCGATTGGGTCGATGTCCACCCCCATGTGCTGCATGGCCGGGTCTATGACCGGCTGCTGGAGGCCGCCGGGAGCTGGGCGTGGACACCATCGTGGATGGCCTCGCACACGCCCGCGCTGGCCGACTATCTGTTGGGGCCGAACGCGGCGCGCGTCGTCCGCCATGCAAGCTGTTCGGTGCTGGTCGTGCGCGCGGGCGGCGCTTGACCGATTTCGCCGCAACGCGGGCGGCGTTCGACCTGCCCGAGGGGGTGGTCTATCTCGACGGCAATTCGCTGGTCCGCTGCCGCAGGGCGCGGCCGAACGGGCCGCGACCGTGCTGCGCGACGAATGGGGCCGCATGCTGATCACGGCCTGGAACCGGGCCGGCTGGATGGCCGCACCCGCGCGCGTCGGCGCGCGCATCGGCCGGCTTGTCGGGGCGGCGCCCGGCACGATCACCATGGCGATACGCTGTCGGTGAAGATCTTTCAGGCGCTCGCAGCCGGGCTGGCGCTTCGGCCCGGGCGCCGCGTGGTGCTCTCGGACAGCGGCAACTCCCGACCGATCTCTACATGGCGCAGGGGCTGTTTGCGGATGCTGAGGCAGGGTCACGAAATTGCGCATCGTGCCGCCCGAGGCGGTGGCCGGGGCCCTGAGCGACGAGGTCGCCGCGCCTGCTGCTGACCCATGTCGATTATCGCACCGGGGCGGATGCACGACATGGCCGGGCTGACCCGGGCCGCCCGGGATGCCGGCGCCGGTGGCGATCTGGGACCTGGCCCATTCGGCCGGCGCGGTGGCCCGTCGATCTGGCCGGGTCGGGGCCGAATTCGCCGCCGGCTGCACCTACAAATACCTCAATGGCGGGCCGGGCGCGCCGGCCTTCATCTATGTCCGGCCGGACCTTGCCGACCACGATCGAGCCGGCGCTGGCCGGCTGGCTCGGCCATGCCGCGCCGTTCGCCTTCGAGCCCGACTACCGGCCCGCGCCCGGCGTCGAACGGATGCGGGTCGGCACGCCCCCGGTGCTGCAGATGGCGGTGCTCGACGCCGCACTCGATGTCTGGGACGGGGTGGCGATGGCCGATATCCGCGCCCGTTCGGTGGCGCTGTCCGAGCGGTTTGTCGCGGGCGTTGCGGCTGCCTGCCCGGCGCTGACCCTGGCCAGCCCGCCCGACCCCGTGGCGCGCGGCAGCCAGGTCAGCTTTCGCCATGAAAACGGCTATGCCATCATCCAGGCGCTGATCGCGCGGGGCGTGATCGGCGATTTCCGCGCGCCCGACATCCTGCGCTTTGGCATCGCGCCGCTTTATGTCGGCACGGCCGAGATCGACCGTGCCATCGACGCGCTGGCCGAGGTGATGGCGGCGCGCGGCCTGGGACCGGCCGGAATTCCACGCCCGCGCGGCGGTGACCTGATGCCGGTCGGCCCTCGACCATGGCGGTGAACGGTCCTGATCGGGAGCCGTTGGTCTTCGTCAACGCGTCCGATGGCGGAATGACCGCCGCCATGGCCGATACCCTGATCGAAGCCGCAAAGATAAACGACGTCGATCTCCCGCCTGGCTCAACAGGGTGCGCGCCGGCATCGCCGATCGCAAGATCACCCGTCTGGACGGGCTGCACCCCCGGCGCTACGATCGACCGGCGGCGCAGAACGCCCGAGGCTCGGCGCGCCAGCGTCATTGCCGGACGGTCACCATGGACAAGCGATTGATTGGCGGAGTTGACTCCGGGCCCCGCTTTCCTGCTAGGAAACGCGCTTGGAGGCATTCTTCGCAGGCGGCAGGCCTGGCGGCCGTGGCAACGGCACTGGCTGTCTTCCTGCGTTGGCGTTGGGACCCCGCGCCTTGCCCGCTTCTGGCCATTTCCATATTCGGGGCTGACCCATCGTTCTTCTGGCTAGCGGCCTCATCCTGAACGATACCACCTACGTAAAGGTCAGCAACACAGTCGGCTCGCTTGTGTTCGCGGCGATGATCGGTCTCGGGATGTGTCTCCGTCCAAGCCTGGCTTCGGGCGCACGCTCGACTACTCCATCCACATGGCGGATCACGGGTGGCGCGCTCTCCACCTGGCCTGGATCGGTTTTGTCTGTTGCAAGGGCACTTGTAAACGAAATCATGTGGTGAAACCACATCGGATCGCGTCTGGGCCATCTATAATGGCGTGTCTGATTTCGCATGGATCGCTCTTTTCTTTGTGGCGACGTCGATTGTGGCAAACCGTTACTGGGACGCGTCCGTGTGACCGTGCCGGGCAATTGCCGTGTCGCCTCGGGTGCCGTTGTCGGCGGAGTGAATCAAGGGCACGGCGCTTTGATGGACAGAGTTTTCTAGAAAACTCTGTCCGGGCACGATTTTCTAGAAAATCGTGCCACCATCGCGGGGGGCGTCGGCCAAGGATTTCCAGATGTGCCGCGGCAACCGGTAAGTGCGGCGAAGTCGTCGTTGATGATGGCCATCCCGAACGCCGCCATGAAATCCCAAAAAAACCGCCCCTTGTCGGTATCCGTCCGGTCTCACTGGCCTTGACGGCTATTCTGGCCCGCCAGTTCCAGGGGGCCAGATCGTCCGATACGGTTGAGTTTGTGATCTGCGATATGGGTCGGGACCCAAGTCAGCCAGCCTTCGGGGTCCACCGCGTTCATGCGGGCGGTTTGGATGAGGTGTAGGCGATTGCGGCGGCGTTGCCGCCGCCCTCGGACCCCATGAAGAGATAGTTCTTCCTGCCAAGGGTCAGTGGCCCGATTGACCGCTCGCAGATGTTGTTGTCCGGCTCGGGCTGGCCGTTTTCGAGATAGGCCCGGGCATTGGGCATGCGGCCGAGGGCGTAGCGAATGGCCTCGGCCAGTTTGGTTTTTGCCGGGATTTTCGGCAGTTGCTGCCTCATACCAACGGTCATTGAGAACGACCGTTTTCCGCCTCCCGCGCCCTTCCTCCCCGCCCGACCACCAATCTTGTCCCTTCCGAAGGACAAGATTGGTGGTCGGGCGGGGAGGAAGGGCGCGGGAGGCGGCCCAGCTGCAATGAGTCACGCTCATTGCAGCTTGGTATCAGCCAGGCCTCCAACTCGTCGAAGATGGACTTCGACTTGGCCTGTCGCAGGGCGACGCGTTCGTCGGGCGGCCTGTACCGCGCCTCCTTTTCGACGGCATAGAGCCCGGCGATGCGTTCGATGGTTTCCCTGGCGATGGCCGATCCATGGCGTTCGAAGACATCCACGAACTTGCGGCGGACATGCACCATGCAGGCCTGCTCGCCGGCCAGCCCATTGCCGAACAGCCCCGTTGAAGCCGGTGAACCCGTCGGCATGGATAGTGCCCTTGTCGTCAGCAAGATGCGCGGCGGATGCTTTCCCTTTCGATCCACGCTGAACTGATAGTGAGCCATGAGGCCGCCATCGGTCCGAGGCCCATGGCGAACGCGCATGGCGGGGCCGGCCCGCACCACGGCCGTTCGTCGCGGACATAGCGCCACATCCGTGCGGTCTGGGCTTTGCCTGTCTTGCCGCCGGTCTGCATCTTGACCGGAGTGTCGTCGGCGAACAACGTGAGCCCGGCGCGCGCCAGCTTGCCGATATGCTCGGCCAGCGGCCCCAGCAAGGCGGTCGATCGCCCGACCCAATCAGTCAGCGTGGAGCGGTGAAGGTCGACCTTCTCCCGAGCGTAGATTTCCGACTGTCGGTAGAGCGGCAGATGATCGCAATATTTGCCGACCAACACATGGGCCAGCGGCCCTGGACCGGCGCGCCCCCGGTTGATGGGGCGACTGGGCAAGGGGGCTTGGGCGAACGCCTCACAGCAAGAGCAGGCCATGCGCGGGCGGGCGATTTCGC
>JAEPEX010000167.1_pt1 | contig 140920 bp, 144 predicted proteins | sample 9130951 | NCBI WGS metagenome assembly JAEPEX01 (sample SAMN17228542, study PRJNA684324) | microbial mat metagenome | biome: saline marsh[ENVO:00000054]; feature: microbial feature [ENVO:01000007], biofilm[ENVO:00002034], sulphate-reducing...; material: estuarine water... | reverse complement strand
CAGGCTGAGGATCAGGCCGACCGTGTGTTCGGCCACCGATTCGGGGGAATAGCCAGGCACCCGCATCACCGTCAGCCCATGCGCCCGGGCGGCCGCCAGATCGACCTGGTTGTAGCCCGCCGACCGGCACAGGATCAGCCTGACCCCGCAATCGGCCAGGGTCGCGATCGCCTCGGCATTGCAGATATCGTTGACGAAGATGCACACGGCCGTCATGCCCCGCGGCAAGCGCGGCCGTCTCGGGGGCAAGCGTCGCCTCGAACCAGCTGATCTGGTGGCCGTGGCGGGTATTCTCGGCCTCAAGCGAGGGGCGCTCATAGCCGCGGGCGTGGAAGAAGGCGATCTTCATCGGCGGTCTCCGCTGTGGACGGGCATCGATGCGCCCCCGTACCTAGCATGATCCCGGGTCTTTACCAAACGCATCATACCAAGGCGCAATGCGTTTGACTCATTCCGCCAGGTCCGCCTCCCGCGCCCTTCCTCCCCGCCCGACCACCAGTCTTGACCCTTCGGTTGGGGAATAATCGGTGGTTGGGTGGGGAGGCGGGGCAGGAGGCGGCGAACGGTCATTCTCAATGACCGTTGGTATCACGCCGGCGCCGCATCCTCGATGCGCAGCTTGGGCTTGGCCCGGCCGCCCCAATGGTCGGCCTCGAGCCGGCCGGCGAAATGGAACCGCGCGCCGGCATGGGCTTCCAGCAGCGGGCCGAGCGGCCCCTCGAAGGCGCGAAACGCGATCGCGTCGAGCCGCCCGCCATCGTCGCCGCGCAGCGTCAGCCGCAGATGGCTTTCGCCGGCGCGCCTGGCGAAGACGACGCGCAGATCGGGAAAGGCAAAGCGCGGTGCCGCAGCGCCGGCACCGAAGGGCCCGGCCGCGTCAAGCGCGGCGATCAGGTCAAGCGTTGCGGCAGCGGGCATCAGCACCGCGTCGATGGCCAGATCGCGCGGCCCGCCCTGCCCCGCGCCCTGCCGCGCCAGCAACTCTGTCAGTCGCGCCATTGCGGGTTCCAGCCGGTCCGCCGCCACGGTCAGCCCGGCGGCCATGCGGTGCCCACCGCCCTTGATCAGCAGATCTTCCGCCACCAGGCGCTGCACCGCCCCGCCCAGATCGACACCGGCGACCGAACGCCCCGAGCCCTTGCCCTCGGCCCCGTCGAGGCCGATCACCATTGCGGGCCGGTTTGCCGCCTCTTTGAGCCGCGCGGCGACGATGCCGACGACCCCCGGATGCCAGCCCGCCCCCGCCGCCCAGACAAGCGGCGCGTCAAACCCGCGCGCCTGTGCCTGGTCCATGGCCTGGGCCAGGACGCCGGCCTCGATCTCGCGGCGTTCGGTGTTGAGCGCATCGAGCCGTTCGGCAAGCGCCGCCGCCTCGGCCGGATCGGCGGTGGCCAGCAGCCGGGCACCCAGATCGGCCTGGCCGATCCGCCCGCCGGCATTGATGCGCGGCCCCAGCAGGAAGCCCAGATGCCAGGCCGCGGGGGCGGTATCGAGCCGGGCGACATCGGCCAGCGCGGTCAGCCCGGGCCGTTCGCGCCGCGCCATCACCGCCAGCCCCTGCCGGACAAGCGCCCGGTTGACGCCGATCAGCGGCGCGACATCGGCCACCGTGGCCAGTGCCACCAGATCGAGCATGGCCAGCAGGTCGGGCGTGGCCAGGCCGGCCGCACGGGCCTGCCGATTGGCGGCGACCAGCACCAGAAACACCACCGACGCGGCGCACAGATGGCCCAGCGTTCCGTCCTCATCCGCACGGTTCGGGTTCACCACCGCCAGGGCGGCAGGCAGCGTTTCGCCGGCCAGGTGATGGTCGAGGACCAGAACATCGGCGCCGTCGGCCGCCGCGATGGCGTCATGCCCCAGCGTACCGCAATCGACCAGCACGATCAGGTCGTGATCGGCCGCCAGCCGCCGCATCGCCGGGGGATTCGGGCCATAGCCCTCGTCGATCCGGTCGGGCACATACAGCGTCGCCGTCCGGCCATGGCCGCGCAACCAGTCGATCAGCAGCGCGGACGACGCCGCCCCGTCGACGTCGTAATCGGCAAAGATCGCGATCCGCTCGGCGTTGCGGACCGCCTGCAACAGCCTGTCGGCGGCGGCCTCGGCATCCTGCAGCCGGGCCGGATCGGGCAGCGCCTGACGCAGCGTGGGCGCGAGAAAGCCCGGCACCTCATGCGCGGGCACCCCCAGCCGGGCCAGCACGCGCGCCACCGGTTCGGGTTGGCCGGTGGCCTGCACCAGCGCCGCGGCGGCGCGCCAGACCGCGTCGTCCGGGCCGGTCCAGCGCCGGCCCAGGGCGGAACGGGCGACCCCCAGCAGGGCCGTCACGGGGCGTGCGCCAGCAGCTCGCCCACCGACACGGCCCGCGCGAACTCGCCATGCAGCGCCGAAACCGCGGCGGCATGGATCGCCGCTGCCGCTGGCGGGGCCAGGCCCGGCTTGAACGCCGTGCCGGCGCCGCGCAACGGGCTGCCCGGCGCGGTCGAATTGTGCCAGACATGGACCACCGGCGCGCCGGCCACCCGCCAATGGGCCAAGAGGTCGCGCGCCCGGTCTTCGGCCTGGGGATTGTTGCGCGCGCCCCGACCGGTCGCGTCGAATCCGGTCTGGAAATCGATCAGCAGCAGCGCGGTCGCGGTCACTGGCGCTGTACCGGATTGCGATAGATCATCATGCCGGACCGAGCCGGTCTTCGAGCGCATCAACAGCGTCTCGGCCTCGCGGAACCGGACGTCGCGCTTCACCCCCTTGACGAAGGAGCCGTCGGTCACCCCGGTCGCGGCAAAGATCACCCCGCGCGTCACCATGTCGTCGCGGGCGTAGACGCGGTCGAGATCGGTGATCCCGGCGCGCCGGGCGCGGGCGCGCTCGTCATCGTTGCGAAACACCAGCCGGCCCCACATCTGCCCGCCCATGCATTTCAGCGCCGCCGCCGCCAGCACCCCTTCGGGGGCGCCGCCCTGGCCCATATACATGTCGATGCCGGTCAGGTCGTGATCGGCGACATGCATCGCGCCGGCGACATCGCCATCGGTGATCAGCCGCACCGCGGCGCCGGTGCCGCGCACCTCGGCGACCAGCTCGTCATGGCGCGGCCGTTCGAGGATGCAGACCGTGATGTCGGCCGGCGAACAGCCGCCGGCCGCGGCCAGCGCGATCACCCGTTCCGACGGGCTCATTTCCAGGGACACGACATCCGTGGGATAGCCCGGCCCGATGGCAAGCTTGTCCATATAGACATCGGGCGCGTGTAGCATCGAACCGCGCGGCCCCATCGCGATCACGGCCAGCGCGTTCGGCATGTCCTTGGCGGTCAGGCTGGTGCCCTCCAGCGGATCGAGCGCGATGTCGACGGCCGGGCCCTCGCCATTGCCCACCTTCTCGCCGATATAGAGCATCGGCGCCTCGTCGCGCTCGCCCTCGCCGATCACCACCACGCCATCGATGTCGAGCCGGTTGAGCTCGTCGCGCATGGCGTCCACGGCGGCCTGATCTGCGGCGCGTTCGTCGCCGCGGCCGATCAGCTCGGCCGCCGCCAGGGCGGCCCGCTCGGACACCCGTGCCAGGCCCAGCGAAAGCATGCGGTCATTGAAATCGGTCGGATGGCTCATGCGCGTGGCCCTTTCTGATCGGCGTCACGCGGCGGGCTTATCCCGCGGGTTCCCGGCCAACAAGCCCGCCCATCGGATCACAGCAGGAAATCGCGGGCCGCTTCCTCTGACCAGGTCAGGCCCTGCGCCTGGGCGATCGCGGCGACCGCGTCGAACCGGCCGGCCAGCATGTCCTCGAAATGGACATGGTGAACCGGGCCCCTGACCCGCGCCGCCAGCGCCGCCTGGCGCCCCCGATAGGCGTCGTGGAACAGGCGCCAGAATGCGGGATCGCCGGAATGGCGGCGCATGAAGGGCGTGCGCAGACAGGACCGCACGACCGCCTCGCGCTCGCGGATCACGATCACCCAATGAGCGTCCGGAAACGCCTCTGCCCAGAGCGGCCAAAGCAGGGTCAGCTTTGCATCCTTCACGCCCCAGGCCGCCCGCCCGTCATGGCCGTCATCGGCCAGGATTTGGCTCACCAGCCGCGCCCAATGCGGCCCGGCGAAGCGCAGATCGGGATCGGGCAGGGCTTGCACCCCCAGCGGATCGGCCGCCATGAGGCGTTGCAGAACGGGCTTGGTCAGCCCCTCGCGCACCCGCGCATTCTCGAAGAAGCCCTTGGGGTTGGGCGGACCGCCCGGCACGGTGGTGCCGGTCCAGAGCCCCGCCTGTGCCAGCAACCCCATGGTCAGCGACGTGCCCGAACGCGGCACCCCGGTGACCAGGACGGGCCGTTTGCTTGCCGGCCCGCGCAGCGCCCGGCGCGGTCGCGCGCGCCTGGCATGGTCTTCGCTGCGCGCCTGGCACCAGCCGGCAAGGCCATCCGGATCGGGGGCGCCAAGCGGCACCGTGACGGCGTCGTCGTAAAGCGTCGCGACGGTTCCGTCCGGGCCCCAATACCAGTGCGGCCGGGCGTTCATCAACACCCAGGCCGGCACCCCGCAGCAGCCCGCAATGTGGATGGCGCTGCCATCGACGCCGATCACCCCGGCCAGCCCCGCCACCGCCTCGACCAGGCTTTCCAGATCGGCACGCAGGTCGAAGGCCGGCAGATCGACGCGCCGGTCGCGGGCGATCAGCCGGCGCTCGTCATCGGTCATGTCGTGCTGCAGCACCAGGTAACGCTGGTCCTGCGGCAAGAGGGCCAGAAGATCGGCCAGCGGCACCTGCCGCTCTTCGACGCGGTTCTGGTGCGACCCGCCGCGCCACAGGATGCCAAAGCGGCGCGGCATCGCGCGCAGCGGCGCCATCAGCCGCGCGGTCGGGCGGCGATGCCCCGCCTGCGCCCAGGCGATGCCCATATAGTCGCCCGATGCATTCGCCTCGGCGATGCCGAGCCTGCCGATGGCGTTTTCGTCGACCGCCGACCAGTCGGGAAACAGCCGCCGGATCAGCGGCAGCCAGCGCGCGGTGGCGAGGACGCGCAGCGGCGCGTCGCCGCGCAGGCCCTTGATCAGGGCCAGGTGATAGATCGAATCGCCCAGCCCCTGTTCAAGAAACATCGTATCGCACGGCCGGTCGGTCGCCGGAACATGGGTCAGCGCCTGTGTCGGCGCGCCATGCACCTTGTTGATTGCGTGAAACCGATGGCGGTAGAGCGAAAAACCGGCGCGCCAATGGCCGCGATGCAGCGCGCGCAGCGCCAGGCTCCAGGCAAAATCCGCGCGCAGGCTGTCGGCCGCCTGCGGGCCGACGCGATGGCGGAACGCCGCGGCGGCGGCGGTGCGGTCGTGATTGAGAAGCGCACGGTAGCGCAGATCGGGGCGGGTGTCGTCGGGGATCCCCGGCAGCCGTGCCAGCAGCTCGGCGGTGTCGCCCAGGCCAAGCGCCCTCGTCGCAAGATAGAGCGTGTCAACGGTGTCGCGCCCCGCGGCATCGAGCGCGTCGCGGTCCAGCCCGGCGATCAACTCTGCCGCGGCCTCGACCCGCCCGGCGCGAAACAGATCGACCGCGTGGGCCGGCGCGGCTGCGGCAGGGCCTTCCAGCCGCACATAGATCGGGCCGAGCGCGGTGTCGCGTGCATCCTGTTCCATGGCGGCCCCCGAGCGCCGACCGTCGAATGCGGTCTTCATACGGCGCTGCCTAGCCCAGCCCGGCCAACCGTTGAAGTGCTCCCCTGCCCGAAACCTGTCGCGTTCGATCGGTTCCGCCGCGGCACGGCGCCAGGCGGCCACGCAACGTATCGCAACACCCGACGGGCCAATGCCGGCGCGGATATCGCGGTTGAGCTGTCGCAGGAGGGCCGGGGATCGCGGCAAGACGATGGCCGGTGCGGGCTTCAGCCTCGATTTCTGCAACGGATGCACGTCAGTCGGCGTACTCCGTCACTTCGTCAGGGACGACCGAAGCACGCTCTCGAAATCGAAGGCCTGTGGCGGAACCGGATTGGCCCTGGACGAGGACGCGCTGCGGGCTTCGCTGCCAATCGCGGGAATGTCGGCCTCATCGATTGCCATGTCCGCGATGCGGGGGATGCCAACATGCCGCGACCAGCTGGCCAGGGTCTCCAGCGCGCCGGCAGGTGGCACCGACAGGGCGGCGGCGATCCACGCGCGCACGTCCTGCAGGCGCGCGGCGGCGGCACTGTCGGGCGGGACGGCTGCGGCATTCGCCGTCAGCACATGGGGCAGCAGAGCCGCGCAGATCGCACCATGCGGGGCACGGGTGCGGCCCCCGATCACCGCCGCCAGACCGTGCACGGCGCCAAGCCCGGCATTGGCCAGCGCGATGCCGCCACAGAGGCTGGCGAGCGCGATGTCGTCGCGGGCGGCCGGGTCTTCGGCCGCCGAAAGACGCACCAGCGCGGCCAGTCCGCGCGGGATCGCGTCGCGGCACAGCGCGTCGGTCAGCGGGTTGGCCACCGTACTGACATAGGGCTCGATCGCCTGCGTGACGGCATCGAGCCCGCTTGCAAAGGTCACGGCCGGCCGGGGTCCCGTCGGTCAGCGCAGGGTCGACCAGGGCAATCCGGGGGATCATTCGTGGATCGCGCAAGCTGACCTTGCGCCGATGCGCGGGCACCCCGATCACGGCGTTCTTCGTCACCTCGGAACCGGTGCCCGCCGTTGTCGGCACGGCGATCACCGGCAGCGGCGCGACGTCCAGCGCACGGCCCTCGCCAACGACTTCCAGATAGGCCAGCGGGCCGGCCGGATTGGGAATGAGCGCCGCCAGCGCCTTGCCCAGATCGATGGCCGCGCCCCCACCAACGGCGACGACAACGCCCGGCGCTGCGGGGCGGGCCGCAGCCAGGGCATCTTCCACAAGGGTCAGGTCGGGCTCACCGGGACAGGCGATGGCCAGAACCTCGGCACCGCGCCGGCGCAGATCGTCCAGCAGCCAGCCGGCCCGCGCCGGCGTCCGCCCATGCAAGACCAGGACCGAGGTCGAGAAGCCGGCCGCGACCGCTGCGGCGTCCTGCGCCACACCCCGGCCGAAGCGGATCGTGCCGGCCGTCGAGAATGCAAAAGGCCTCATGGGCCGGCTCCTGTGTGCATAGCGCGGCGTGCCGCCATCATAGAGCACGGCATCGGCCCCGCCTTGCCAAAGGTCATGCCGGCGGCGGCGGGTGGGAGGTGGGGCGGGAGCCGAACCGGGGCGCGATGCGTCATGCTCATGGCGCCCCGGCTTGACAGCCCTGTTTGAAGCCGTTGTCGCAATGCGCCCGAAGCCGCGCCGTGTCGGCCTCCGTCCAGCCCTCGGGCGCGGTGACCTGAACCCATGGCGGGATATAGTCCTGCGCGTAATAGGCGTGGCCGTGGCCCGGCGGGGCGCCGAAAGCAAGCGCCATGTCGAGCGCCAGCTGGAACTGGGTCACGACCGGCAGAAAGACGAAATGATCCGACATGTCTTCGGCCGGCGGCTCCAGCATCCAGGGGGGCGCGCGCCAGAGCGAGCTCGGATCGTAAAAGACGATCGGATCGCTGGAATACTGCAGGAAGGCGATGCGCATGGTTCCCCATTCGGCGTCGGCCTCGGAGGCGTCCGCGCTGTGCGATGCGTAGCGCACCAGAGAACCGTCGCCGATCGTCGGCAGCACCCAGGGGCTGCCCGGGTTGCGCTGGTTCTGGACGTGGTTCCAGAAGGCCGACGGAAAGGGCGGCCCGGCCCAGAAGGCGCCGTCGATGGGATCATTGAGCAGGCGGAACAAATTGGTCGCATACATCGACGACCAGGCCCCAAGGCTCAGCCCGTGCACGTAAAGCCGTGGGCGCGCGTCCCTTGGCAGGGTTCGCCAATAGCCATGCACCGCCTCCTGCAGCGCCGTCGCCTGGTCGAGGCCGGTGCGCGTCTCAAGGATCAGGGCCAGCGGCGATTGCAGATAGGAATACTGTGCCGCAACCGTGGCAATGTCCCCGCCATGCATGTATTCCACCGGATCGTGGGAGCCCGGATCCATCCAGCCGGTGCCGGTTGGGCTTGCCACGATCAGCACCTCCCGCTCGAACGCGCCTTGGCGGATCAGTTCGGCCAGCGCCAGTTCGGCCCGCTCCTGCGCTGTGTCGCCATTGGCGCGGCCGACATAGACGCGGATCGGCTCCAGCGCCGGCCGCCCGGTAAAGTCTGCGATGTCCTCGGCGGTGGGGCCCAGGGTGACGAAATCCCGCCCGGGTTTGCCCATGGCGCCCCAGTCGATCAGCGACGCCGCGCTGCCGGTCATGCGCGGATCGTCGGGCGCCGGCGGCGCGTTCTGGAACAGCTCCTGCGCGGCTTCGTAGCTTTCGTCGAGCCCGGTCACCACCCGGTCGACAATGCCGTCGCGCGTTGCCACGAACAGGATCAGCACGACCGTCAGCAGACCCAGCACATTGGCGCGCCGTGGCGGCATGATGCGATAGAACCACGAACGGATCAGCCGGAACAGCGAGGCGACGAAGCGCCCCAGCGCATAGGCGATGGCAAAGACGACAAAGGCCAGCAACAGGATCGTGACAAGATGCAGCGCGGCGGCCGGTTCCATCCCCATCTTCAGGCGGAGGTCGTTCTGCCACGTCAGGCTGGAGCCGAGGACCCAGACGAAGAACGCCGTCAGCGGGATCGCGACCACCACCGTCAGGGCCAGCGCCGCCCGCCCCTTCAGCCGTGGCAGATCGGCTGCCCGCCAGATCAGGGCGACGATCTGGCCGATCAGATAACCAAGCGCCAGCACGAGACCGCCAAGGATGCCCTGCACGGCCGGCCCGCGCGGGATCAGCGACGGTGTCAGCGATGCCGCAAAGAACAGCAGACCCAGCAGAAAGCAGGGCACCGAGAACGCCCCGATGGCCTTGGCGATGCGCGCCTTGATCATGTTGCCTCCAGGATACGGGGTCATACGGTGTCGCTCCCAAGCTTGTCACAAGATAGCAAGACGCGCCATGAGGTTGCGTTCGGCACCCGCGCTACCCTGTATACCGGCCGACAGGCAACGCCGTTTCTGCGGACGCGGTTTCGGCCGGCCTGGCCGCACCGCTTGAAATCCCGGGATGCGCCGATAGGGTCGGGGTCCCGTCAGGCCTGCCGTTTCATCGGAGACCGCGCCATGTCTGGACCCGACCGATGAAAGTGCTGCCCTTCGACCTTGCCCGCGCCATGGGCGCATGTCTTTCGGTGTGCGTTGCGTTGATCGCGTTGCCCGTGCCCGCCACGGCCCAGACGGAGTTTCAGACCTTGGAGTTCCCCTATTTCACGTTGCGCAACAGGACCGGCTCGGACGACCCCGCGAATGCCTATGGCGGCAAGCGCAGTGACCTGAAAGCCGGTCTGTGCCAGGTCGAGGAACGCGATCTTGGCGTCCTTGCGCCGCTGGCCGGCGTCGCACCGAATTTCCTGCGCGAGGAACTGCTGCGCGTGCGGCGCGTGCAGGAACGGGATCCGGCGGCCATTCTGGACGCGCTCGAGGTCACGGCCGGCGAACGCTTAGGCTCAAGTTTCAAGTGCAACACCTGAAGCCCGCAGGGCATAGGATGTTGCGATGGACAGACGAAACAAGCACCTCAACAGTGAGGAACGTGGCGTGATTTTCGCCGAGCATCAACGGGGCAATAGTCAGCGAGGTATTGGTCGACTTCTCGGCCGGCCCGCGAGCACGATCAGCCGGGAGCTTGCGCGTGGTCGTCAGGACGATGGTGGTTACTGCCCGCAGGCGGCGAGGCGCGTCTATGATGAGCGCCGCGCACGCTGTCGGCGCAAGCGCAAGCTGGTCGAGGGGGACGACCTCTACCGCTTCGTTCACGGCAAGCTTGTACATCTGCGCTGGTCTCCCGAGCAGATCGCGAACAGACTGCGGCGCATGAAACCCGATGACCCTGCTGCCCATGTCAGCCATGAGACGATCTATGCTGCGATTTACGCGCAGCCCCGTGGCGGCCTGAAGGATGCGATGATCGAGGCGTTGCGGCAATCAAAACCAAAACGTGGGAACAAGCGTAGAACGGCGGCTGCTTCCTCTATGGTTCCGGAAACATTGCGTATTATCAACCGTCCGGAGGAGGTCGAAGCACGCCTGGTACCGGGACATTGGGAGGGCGACCTGATCAAGGGCGCCTTCAATCGCTCGTCGGTGGGCACGCTGGTCGAGCGTAAGACCCGGTTTGTTGTTCTCTGCAAAATGGACGGCAACGGCGCAGAGGCGGCGCTGGAAAGTTTCTCACGGCAGATGAAACGTCTGCCCGCAGCCCTGCGCAAGAGCATGACCTATGATCGGGGATCCGAGATGGTGTGTCACCCCGAACTCGCCCGACGGCTGAAGATCGACATCTGGTTCTGCGATCCTCATGCGCCGTGGCAGCGAGGCTCGAACGAGAACACAAACGGCCTGCTGCGCCAGTTCATGCCCAAGGGCACAGACCTCGGAAGCGTCAGCCAGACCTGGCTCAACGATGTCGCCGCGCTGATGAACAACCGCCCGAGGAAAACCCTCGGGTGGAGAACACCCGCCGAAGCCATGGCCGACGAAATCGCGGCCTTCAAATCAACCGTTGCACTTGATATTTGAATCCAAGACGCGGCCCGGCGCTTTATGTCCACGGCTATTATATCAGCTTCGAGAAGGGCTGCCGCCGCGCCGCGCTTCTGCAGCAGAACGCGGGGCTTGCCGGGCGGTTTCTGTGGTTCAGCTGGCCCTCGGACGGGGCCGCGGCGTACTACACCCATGACGAGGCCGACCTTTATTGGAGCGTTCCCGACCTTGCGGACACGATCATCGCGCTCGACCGCCGCTTCGGGTCGGGGAGGGTCGACGTGATCGGGCACAGCCTGGGCGCACGGGGCGTCGTGCTGGCGCTGGCCGATGTGGCCAGCCGGCATCCCGACATCCGGCTTGGCCATGTCGTGCTGCTGGCCGCCGACATGGATTTCGCGATCTTCGAACGCATCCTGCCGCGCATCCGCCCCATCGCGAAGAGCCTGACAGTCTATGCGAGGGCCGGGGACCGGCCGCTGGCGCTTTCGGCGCAGCTCCACGGCCATCCACGGCTTGGCGAGGCCGGAAATGACGTGTCCGGGCTTGCTGGTGTCGAGGTCATCGACCTTAGCGATGTTCCCGGCGAAGACCTCACCGGCCATCTCTATCACATCTACAGCCGCGCCGTCGGCGAAGACCTGCGTCGGCTCCTGAATGGGGGTGAACGCGCCGGGGAACGCCTGGGCCTTGTCGCGCAGGGCGGGAACCTTTGGCGCCTGAGGGCACCCGCGCCCTGATCGCCGTTCGCCGGCGAGGGCAGGGAGGCGGGGCGGGAGGCGGCCAACAGTTATTCTCAATGACCGTTGGTCTCAACTGGTCGTTGCAGCACCCTGTTGAAGGAGGTCTTGATGGCAGGAGGCAAGCGAAGATCAGGACGCTGCACGACCCCCGCGTCGGAGGTGAGCCGCAGCAGGAGGCGGGCGAAGCGCGCGCGCGGCGGCAGGTTGAGCACTTCGGACAGGACCTGAAGCGCGAGCATCATGTTGCGATCCGCGAGCCGGAAAAAGCAGGCAATGTCGCCCGGGGTCTCGTCGAGGTGGCGCCTGAGCGCCAGCGCCGGCAGGACGAGCACCAGGCAATCCCCATGCGCCGTAACCGAGACCCCCCGGGTCTTCTCGGCAAGAAGCGCGGAATCGCCGATCCAGAATCCCGATTGCGCCCGCCAGATATTGACCATCTCGTCGCCAGAGATCGGGATCGCGACATCGAGTCTTCCCTGCTCCAGCCCGAACACGGCGTCGGGCGTGTCGCCAACCTCGAAAAGCGACTCTCCGGCCCGATAGTTGCGCCAGCGCGCCAGTGTTTTCATGCGATCCTGGAAATCTTCCGCCTGTTCGGCGAACCAGCCCGTCTTTGACAGCCGGTGCTGGGCCGTCAGGATCAGACGTTTCGTTGGCGGCATGGCACCCACTCCCGTCAGATCCCTTTCAATCGGGCTGGCTGACGTCAGCGATCAGAATAGCGTCGTGCCCGCCTTTGCAAAAGCGGGAATGCACGCTGCTCCGAGGGGATCGAGACCCGGTCCGGGCGTGCGCCGGTCAAAGGCGGCGACGCCGAAGCGAAACCGTCCTGCCGCCCGGACGTGGGGGCAGGACGGTCATGCCAGGGCGCGCGCGCCGGTTCTCGGGCCCGAAATCGGGGGACACCGCCCAGTATCGCGCGCCGCCGAAGAAGCCCACGGGGAGCGCGCCGAGCCGCAGGATCTTCGAGACGGAGCCGTTGCCGGGCACGGCCCATTGCTCCCCCTCCCGGTCATATGCGCCTTCGCTCGTCAGCGTGAACGTCCATGCGATCCGCTACCAACGGTCATTCTCAATGACCGTTGGTATTATGACAGTTCTCCTTTGGGCAGGGGCGGCGAAAGACGGCTGCCTGCCGCGCGCTCAACGCCGGGCCACGGGCGGCGGTGCCCAGTCGCCGGTGAGGATCGCGGCCTGAGGCGAGTAATGGCGCGTCACGAGGTAGAAGGGGCCTTCGGGCGCGGGCAGCCAGTTCGCGCGTTCGACCGGGTCGGTCGGCTCCTCGGCCGGCAGGAAGATCTCGATCGCGCCATCCGCGCCATGGACGGTGCCCGCCGTGCGGTCGCCCACCGAATAGCGGTCGATGGCGTTGGGCACGAAGAGCTGCGTTTCGGCCGAATACATCGTCACCGACCAGAAGGCGTCGACCGGCGGCGGCGGATCGAAGCGAAGCACGTAGGCGTTGCGCCCGTCGAACGGCGCGCCGGCACCGTCGAGGAAGGCGACGTCGTAGGTGCTGACCTCGGCCGGGTTCCACAAAAGGCCCAGCATCGCCGCGGCGGCGGCGATCGACGGATCACCGCTGATGCGCCTGTCCAGGCGGACGGCCTGCCAGTTGTTCACGATCGGCACCGCGCGCGGCATCCGTTCGGCGATGATGCGGTGCGCATCGGCCGTGGCACGTGTCAGCCCCGCCTGCGTCGCGGGCGAAAGCGCGTCCCGGTCGAAGGCGGTCGCCGGGTCCATGCCGATCTCGCGCAGCCAGCCGGCCATCGCGGCATCACCGGGGTTCCCCACCCGGGCCGACAACCGCAGGACGGCGTTCAGCGTCGTGAAGAAAGCCCGCGCGTCGGTCAGGTCGGCGCGGGTGAAGCGCGGGCAGTCGGCGGCGTCCGGCTGCGGGCGGGTCACCGCGGCCGCGCCCCACTGGCTGAGCGGCACGAGCCGCGTCTGCGCCTGCATGGCCACCGCGCCCGGCAGATCGTCCACCCCGTTCACGGCGAAGCGTGGCAGCGTCCAGCCGATCGGCGTCCCCATGTCGATCCGCTGCACACCCGCAGGCAGGAGGCCCTGCCAGCCGGGCGCGACAAGCGCGAAGGCGCCACCGCCGGCACCGATCGTGTCCCAGGACAGGTTCGCGTCGAAATCGTGATGCATGTCGCTGACCGGGATCCAGAACTGCCGCCCGCCCGAGGGCGGGATGTCGAGGATGATGGGCTCGGCGCGGAGATCGAAGAAGGTGCGGGAATAGATCGTGTCCTCGTTCGGGGTGACGACCCAGTCGTCGTCGCTGGTGATCAGCCGGTCAAACACGAAGAACGCGTTCAGCGTCCGGTCATGCCCGCGGTCTGGGTCGAAGGACGTCTCCCAGAGCGTGCGGTAGAGGTCCATCAGCGGGAAATGGGCGATGTAGGTCTGCACCCCGATGGCGTAGGCGAGGGCCTCGTCCTGCGCAGGCTCCATCGCGCGGGCAGGCGCCGATGCTGCCGTGACCATCGCGAGCGCCATGACGAGGCTCGCAAGCAGCGAGCGGAAAGCGGGCATGAACTGCACTCCATTGGCAGGTGGATCGGGAAAAGGCACGAACCGCCGGGACGCGGCGACCCGTTCGGTCGTTTCAGGCTCGGCGTGCTGGAGGGGACCTTGCCGCATCATGACACCGGTCATGCCCTAGGGAGCACGTAGCTTCCGTCCAGCACGGACGGCCCCGGCAGATAGATGCGCATCATGAAATTCCAGCCTTCCGGCGTGTCGAGCCGGTTCGGGACGTCCCCGCAAAGCGCTTCGGACCCGAAGGAGCCGGTGAAGGTCCCGTCGGCGTTCAGGACCACGTTCGAGCTGTTCAGAAGGCTTCGCTCGCATTCGATGAATCCCGTCGCGCCATACATCGTGATGGACCAGAAGGCACGGTTCTCGGGAACTTCGAAGGTTGCGGCGAAGCACCGGTCGGTGCCGTGCCCGCCGAAATAGTTGAGATACATGGCCTCCCATTCCGGGAAGAGCCCCCAGGCCGAAGCTGCCGCGATGTGACGAATGTCCTCGTTCACCTTGCCACGCGGACCCATCATGCCCTTCAGATTGGGTAAGTTGGCCGCTTCCGCCTCGTATTGCGCACGCAAGGCATCGAGGCTCGCCGTGTCCCAATCGAACTCGGGAAGCGGGCCATCCGACCCGGCCGCGATCACGAACTGGTCCTGAAGCGCGTTTATCAGCGCCACCTCGTCGGCGTCGCCCGGATCGTAGAGCTGGATGCGGACCGCGGCGAACATGTGGTCGGTGTCCGCCGGAATCTCGTGCACCCCCGCGTCGTGGAAAACGACCGGCGTATAATGGTCGTTGTCGATGATCAGGACCGATGCATAGCGGCCGTCGGGGATTGCCGGGACGGTGATCGTCGCGCCCGCGGTCACATCGATCACCGCGCCCGAATAGAGCGTGTCCCGGTTCATTCGGATGACCACCTGCTCGTCGAGCGGTGTCGGCCTGCGGATATGGTGAAACCGGTTCACGCCACCGGCCAGAAGCGAGATGTCGCGGAACATCCGGTCCGTCTCGGTGCGGATGAATGTCTCCGGCGTCACCGTCTGCTGGGCCGATGCCGGGCGCGCGCCGGTGACGCCAAGGAGAATTGCTAGGGCGCATGCCGCAACGACGGCATGAACGGGCCCGGGGCGGCCTGGCTTGTCCGCCGAGCGCGGCGCCCTGAGAGGTTGGTCTGGACGAGCACGCATTGGAAGGGATCCTTTTCTTCTTGGACTATGCGGCATGCCGAAGGCGGGCGCGACCCGTTGGCTGTCTCACTCGGGGATGACCGCACCGATCTCCGCGGCGAACGGGTCTTCCGCCGGCTCCTCCGCCACGCGGGGGCCGGTGCCGGGCATGATCGGGAAGCGCGGATCGAACTCGACCATCAGCGCGGCCAGTTGGCCCAGCACCGCGACATCGCCCTCGGCCGTCGGCCCGCCCGTCGGCGAGCAACGTCTCGAACTGGGCCTCGCCCGCCATCACCGTCTCCAGATCGGCGCGGTTCAGCGTCCGGGTCAGGTCGGCGTCATCGGCCTGATAGCCGGCGATGTTGGTCGGCGTCGCGTTCGACAGCTCGACGATGAAGGTCTCGCCGGTATCGGGGGTGGCAAGGTTGATCTTCAGCGCCAGGCCCTCGGCGCGGCGGCTGTCCATCCTGATGGCGAGGAAGTTGAGGAACAGCTCGGTCGACATCGCGCGGATCACGTCGGGGCTCGACGAGTTCACGGCGAAGCCCGGCGGGATGCCCGAGCGCAGCTCGTAGGCGGCGGCGAGGAAGCTGTTCCGGAGCCCCGGGTTCTCCTGCTGGTAGCCCAGTTGCTCGAACGCGTCGGCGAGGGCTTCCTTCGCCTCGGTGTTTGCGGGCTCGGCATGGACAAGCTTGTCGAGGATTTCGGTCGCGAGCAGGTACTCGCCCGCGTCGTGCAGCGTGCGGGCGCGCGCAAGGATCGGCCCGGACCCGCCCATCATCTCGACGTGAAGGGTTGCGGAATCCGCGGGCGACTTGGGGATCAGCGTCGTCGGGTTGCAATCCCAGAAGCCGAGATAGCGCTGGATCACCCCGCGCGCATTGTGCTCGGGCGAGCCGTGATAGCCCCGGCAGTGCCATTTCTGCTGCAGGCTCTGCGGCAGTTCATAGGCGTTGTGCACCTCGTTGATGGTGACGCCCTGATTGGCGTAATGCAGCACCTGGTTGTTCATGTTGGCATAAAGGTCGCGCTGGTCGCGCAGCACCTCCTGGATGCGCGCATTGCCCCAGCGCGGCCAGTGATGCGACTGGAACATCACCTCGGCCTCGGTGCCGAAGCGGTAGAGCGCCTCGTTGATGTATTTCGACCAGTTGAGCGGATCGCGCACCGCGGCGCCGCGCAGCGTGTAGATGTTGTGCAGCGTGGCGGTGACGTTCTCGGCCATCCACAGCGCCTTGAGGTCGGGGATGTAGGTGTTCATCTCCCGTGGCGACTCGGTATTGGGGGTGTTCTGGAAGATCATCGGCACGCCGTCGACCTCGAACTCCTCGACCGGGTCAGAGACGAAGCGGGTGGGCGCGATCAGCGAGTTGACCCCCGCGGGGACCCGGTGGCCTAGCCCCTGGGTGACGAAGCCGTGCGGCGACGCCGGCAGAAGCAGACCGTACTGATAGAACAGCCGCCGGTTCATCGCGTTGCCGGCAAAGACGTTTTCGGAGATCAGGAACTCCATGAAGCCGGCCGGCGCGATGATCTCGACCCGGCCCGCCGCCACGTCCTCGTCGGTCACGAGGCTGCGCACGCCGCCCCAGTGATCGGCATGGGTGTGCGAATAGATGATCGCGGAGACGGGCAGACCCTCTCCCACATGCTCCTGGAACAGCTCCCACGCGGCGCGGGCGGTTTCTATTGTGGTCAGCGTGTCGAACACGATCCAGCCGGTCTGACCGCGCACGAAGGTCATGTCGGACAGGTCGAAGCCGCGCACCTGGTAGATGCCGGGCGCGACCTGGTAGAGCCCGAAACTGTTGTTCAGCCGGGCGATGCGCGTCATCGACGGGTGGATGCTGTCAAACACCTCTGTCCCGTCGAGAAAATCGTAATCGGCGCGGTCGAAGGCGACGTTGCCCGCGTCGGCCATGATCTGCCGCTCTGGCTGTTCCGCGATCAGCCCGCGCGCCTGTTCCTCGATGTCGCGGGTGTCGTCGAAGGGCAGCGTGCGCGCCGCGTCCTGCAGGACGCGTTTCGTATGCTCCGACGGCGCCTTGCCCCGCGGATGGAAATGCCCGGCCAGCGGCGCCGGCGCGCCTTGTGCATTGGCCTGGCCCTCATCGAAGAGCACGCCCCCAAGGGCGAAGGCCGCGCCGGTCGTGGGCAATGTGGCAAGGAAGGTGCGTCGCGTTGTCATGGGGTTCTCAAAACAGAACAGGCCGGGGGATCGCGTCATTCCGAACCCGGCCTTTCGTTGCATCAGGACTTACCCGATGCGGTGCCCCGCAATTGCGACATCTGGCGCTCTCCTTTTGGAAAGGGCTTCGCGGACGTGCGGAACCGGACCTCACCACAGTCCTGGGCCGGTCTGGGCGCCGGATGCCGGGCCAGAACGAGCGACAGGACCGCATAGGTCAAAATCCTGGGGATGGCGCCGAGCGTCGGCTCGGCGCTTTCGCCGACATAATAGCAAGCTGCAATGAGCGTGACTCATTGCAGCTTGGTATTCGCCGCCGCGGACAGACGCCTTGTGTGGCGTTGCAGGGCGCCGCGGGCCGCCTTCGCGACCAGCATCCCCAGCGCCAGCGGCACGAAGGTGACGATCGCCACCCGCCGCGCCACCTTCGCTGGCGCCAGGTCAAGGCCCGGAGGGTCCAGCATCGCCTCGAATACGGAGAGCACGAGCGGCATGTGGACCATGGCCGGCGCGGCGAGCGTCAGTTGCAGCGGCACAACCACGTCGCGGGCCGCGCCCGCCATCCCGGACCTGCGGGTGGTCAGGGGCGCCCCAGGCGCGGCGGCGAGCAGACCGAGGCCGAGCGCGACCTCTGCCGGAAGCGGCAGCAGGGCGACCAGAACGAAGACCGCCAGCGGCACCGCGAGCAGTGCCGAGGCAAGGGCGCGCAGGACGAGCCACTGATCGCGCAGGAACCGGGCCGCCTTGCCCGACCGATGGCGCAACCCCGCGTCGACCATCTGCGCGAAGACGATGATCCCGGTGAACAGGACGACGGCATCGGGCATCGGTCACCCCCCTATCGGCGATCGCGCTGGCGCGCCTCCAGCCGGTCACGGGCGGTCGCGATCGCGGCGTTCAGCGCCGCGGCGATCCGTCATGCCTGGCGTTGGTCCCGCCGCGCGACAGCCGCGGAGGGTCGGACCCGAGGGACGCGTGCGTCACCATTGGTTGCAGTTCCCCTGCGCTTGATACAGAGCACCGCCCGAAGGTTCCGCGGAAAGAAACTTGATTCTGGCGCGGCGCACCCCGCCGATGCCGAAGAGAACCATGACCCGCAATCCGCAGCACGGCCAACATCAGATTGGACCTTGACGCAGCAACCGCATGTAGAGAACCAATGTTCACTGAGAATGACCGTTGGTGTTATGCGCACGGCGCTTTGCCACAACAGCGGCAAGCAAACGGACGATCATGAATTGAACCAGAATGCAATCGTCATGTAGCCGAGGGGGAGAGAGTTATATTGATTCTCAAGAAACGTCTGAAGAACCTGGCGCTTTCGGTGGGTTGGGATAGACTGGTCCGGAGGAAGAAGGAGCCCCGCCGATGCCGAAACAGCCTGCCCTGCCGCGCCTGAGCCACACGATGAAGAAGAAGGTGACACGGCGGGAGGCGTTCCTGGCCGAGATGGAGGCGGTTGTGCCTTGGGTTCGGTTGATTGGGCTGATCGAGCCGCATTACCCGAAGGCCGGGCCGCAGGGCGGGCGCCCGCGATCCCGAGATGTCGTCCACCAGGAACGGCAACGACTGGTATTTCGGCATGAAGGCGCATGTCGGCGTGGATGCCGACAGCGGTGTCACGCCGAAGGCGTGCCCCTGGCACGACATGCACAGCCTGGAGACGACGACGGCAAAGGTCCACGACGCCCGGGTGTGGGACGACCTCCTGCACGGCGCCGAGAATTCGGTCTGGGCCGAGTTGCCATTCGAGCGCCATTGGTCCGAGCGACAATGGCGACGGCTATGTCAGCGCGGCGCGGGAGGCCGCGTTCGCGGGCCCCGGCAAGTTCTGGGGCGTGATGAGGAAGGCTCCCAAAGGCGGCCGGCTCGACCCGATCGAAGAGGACATCAACCGGCTCATCGCCAGGGTGCGGGCACGGGTCGAGCACCCGTTCCGGGTGATCAGGCGCCCGTTCGGCTACCTGAAGACGCGCTACCGCGGGCTGGCGAAGAACCGGGCGCAGCTGTTCACGCTGTTCGCCCCCGGCAACCTGTTCCTGGTCCGGCGACGGCTGCTGGCATGAGGGGGACTCTGTTCAAAATCGCCCTTCCGGCACTCCGAAGGCCCGGAAACGGCCCAGAAATCCCCGCCCCATGGCCATCCGGCAGCGTCACGCCGCAAACCCCGCGAAACCGGCGGACACGCTGTGCTTGATCAGATGTTCCTCAAGTCCCTTGCACGCCTCGCCGGCCGTTGCCGGATTCAACCCACCCCAGTCAGTGACAGAACTTGTAACCCCCGGGTAGGCCGCAACAAACTTGTCGCTTGGCGCAAAGGCTGCAGAGCCATAAGCCTGGAATACGTTCATATCCATGTAGGCTATACCGTCACCCAATACGCCGCTTGTCGTCGAACCGTCGAAGACCGCAATGCGCGCGCAGACCTCTGTGGGAATCTTTGGCGCGTTTTCAAATGCGACCACGATCAGCGTGCCCGGCAGATTGCCAAAGGGATCCCTGCTGCTGATTGATATCTTTCCCCCCCAGGGCGAGCGGATGGTTCCGCTTGCCGCGTCCCAGGCGTTCGACGGGAGCGCGCCCGACGCCTGCAGCACCCGGCCAAGGGCACGGGGATCGTTGGGATCAGAAGGAAAGTTTCCCGATTGTCGCCACGGCACCCGCGCCTCGACGACAAGGGCCTGCACCAGCCGCACCGTTTCCTCGGTCTGCCGGGCGATCGTCGCCTGCCGATAGAACACCAGGCCGCCGACGATCACTGCCAGCGCGATGGAAATGAACAGCACCGCCTCGATCAGGGTCACCGCGCGGCGGGCGCGCTTGGCAGCGGGCGGTGCCTGGGCAGACATCGGATGTCTCTGCGCGAATATCGTTCCGAAAAGGTAACAGAAAATCCTGTTTCGGTCGAACGGCGACGCGCTGAGCCGGGCCCCTGTTGCCCGGTTGCGTCACCCCGCCGCGGCCTGCGAACGCGCGCCGGGAAGGCCGGTCTGGACGGGCCGATGTCGATGCCGTGCCAAGCGCATGGGCCAGACGGCTGCGCCATCCGTGCCGGGCGCGCTGTATCGGCCCTGGCGTGGTGTTCCGCCGTCCGCATCGCCGCGCTCGCCGGGCCGGACGGGTCGACCGCAGGCTATCGGGCGGGCGGATGGACATGGGTTCCATCTGGGGTATCTAAAGCGGTATGGCCAACGCATCCGCGGTTCGGTTCCTCGACCGGACCACGCCCCCGCATCTTGTAACCCTGGTTCTGCTGACGGCGGTGTCGGCGGCGGCGCTGAACGTGTTCCTTCCCTCGCTGCCGTCGATGACCGTCTATTTCGACACCGACTATCGTCTGATGCAGCTGTCGGTGGCGCTTTATCTTGCGGTCAATGCGGCGCTGCAGCTGGTGATCGGGCCGATTTCCGACCGGTTCGGACGGCGGCCCGTCGTCCTTTGGGCGGGTGTGCTGTTCCTCTTGGCGACGCTTGGCTGCATCTGGGCGCCGACGGCCGAGGTCTTTCTGCTGTGCCGCATGGCGCAGGCGGTGATCGTCACCGGCATGGTGCTGGGCCGGGCCATCATCCGCGACATGGTCGGCGAGGCCGAGTCGGCCAGCCGGATCGGCTATGTCACCATGGGGATGGCGGTGGTTCCGATGATCGGGCCGGCCATCGGCGGGGTGCTGGACCAGGCATTCGGCTGGCAGGCGAATTTCTGGCTGCTGTTTGCCATGGGCGCCGGGGTGACCTGGCTGGCCTGGGCCGATCAGGGCGAAACGGCGACCGCCCGGCCGGCCAGCTTTGCCCGCCAGTTCGCCGAATACCCCGAGCTGTTCGCCTCGCCCCGGTTCTGGGGCTATGCGCTGACCGCGGCGTTTTCGTCGGGCGCCTTCTTCGCCTATCTGGGCGGTGCGCCCTATGTCGGGTCCGAGGTGTACGGGCTCGACCCCGCCATGCTGGGCCTGTTCTTTGGCGCACCGGCGCTGGGCTACATGCTGGGGAACTATGTCTCGGGGCGCTTTTCGGTGCGGTTCGGGATCGACCGGATGCTGGTCTGGGGGGCGTGGCTGTGCGCCGCGGGGCTGGGCGTGTCGCTGCTGATCGCGCTGGCCGGGCTGAAGACCGCGCCGCTGTTCTTTGCCTTCATGACCTTTGTGGGCCTTGGCAACGGCATGGTGTTGCCGAACGCGATCGCCGGGACGCTGTCGGTCCGGCCGCATCTGGCCGGCACCGCTTCGGGGCTGGGGGGCGCGATCATGATCGGCGGTGGTGCCGCGCTGTCAGCGCTGGCCGGGGCGCTGCTGACCGGGCAAAGCGCGCTGCCGCTGCAATGGATCATGTTCCTGTCTGCTCTGGCCTCGGTCGCCTGCGTGCGGTTCGTGATCTGGCGGGCGCGGCGGGTGGCGCGGCACGGCGAGGTCTGAGGCAGGTTCGGATCGGCGCCCGGTGGCCTGGACTGCTCAGCGCAGCACGATCCGGGGTGCGCGGCCCAGCGGCAGCAGACCCAGCCAGACCCGGCCGCCCCGGAAGGACAGCGGGATGTCCAGCGTCTCGGCACTGCCGGCAAGGCTCGCCATCGCCCCAAGCGCCTGCTCGACCGGGCGCGCAAGCCGCTCGGGCAGGGCGCCGGCGGCGCGGGCCTGGTCGACCATCTCGCGCCAGTTGACCGCCTTGACCTGGATCAGACCTTCGGGCCAGCCGGCCGGGTCGACGGCAAGCCGTCCCGCGGCGCGCAGCTCCAGCTGCCCCCAGACGCCGGCAAGCTCGTTGAGCGCGATCCCGGTAATCGCCGGCCGGGCCTGTTCGATGGTGCGCCGGTCGAGCGGGGCGTCGAACGCCACCTCCATCTCCAGGCGCAGCGTATCGACGGTGGCCGGCCGCTGGCCCTGGGGGTCGATCAGCCGCAATGCCTCGGCGTCGAAATGCAGCGATGTCGCCCCGGCCGTCACCGCATAGCGGTTCGCGTCGGGCGCCACTCGGGCGATCCGGGCGTAGGGGGCCGCGAAATCGACCGTGCCGTCGGGATCGGCGATCTGCAGCTCGGCTGCTGTCAGCTCGGCCTGCCGCAGCGCCAGCATCGGACCGGTGTTGAGCGCCAGTTCGCCGATCAGCGCGGTCGATCCGATGGCCACCTCGCCGCGCGGCGTTGCCAGTATCTGGTCGGGCGGAAACGCCAGCTGAACCCGCGTCGGCCGCCAGGCCGCCGCCGCGATGCCCAGTTCGGGCAGCGTCCAGGCCAGCTGCGCGCGGGTGTCGGCCAGCACGATGCCCGCCATCCGGGTGCGAAAATCAAGCGGGAAACCCGCCACGCCCAGGCTGTCATAGTCGGCCGCCCAGCCGGCGGCGCGTCGGGCCTCGAACCAGCCGGCGATGGCGGCCTCCTTGGTGCGGGCCCCGGCCACCCACCAGGCGCTCCAGGCCAGCGCGATCAGCACCACAATCCAAAGGCCGCGTCGCATCGCCATCTCCGCTTGCGGGTGTTTCCCGCGCCCTATACCCGGTTGCGGCGGAGGGCCAGCATTGGCAACGGGTGACGGCGATCTGTGGGTGTTCGGCTATGGCTCGCTGATGTGGGAGCCGGGTTTCGACGTGATCGAGACAAGGCGCGCCCGTCTCGACGGGTTTCACCGCAGCTTCTGCATGCGCTCGATCCACCATCGCGGCACGCCCGAACGCCCGGGCCTGGTGCTGGCGCTGGAGCGGATGGCGGGTGCCAGCTGTCAGGGGCTTGCCTTTCGCAGCCCGGCCGCGGCGCGCCCCGCGACGCTCGCCTATCTGCGCGCGCGCGAGCTGATCTCGGCGGCCTATCTGGAGGCCGAACTGCCGGTCGCGCTGGAGATCGGCGGCGAGGTTCGCGCGGTGACCTTTGTCATGGACACAAGGCACCGCCAGTATTGTCGCCTCGACCTTGACGCGCAGGCCCGCGCGATTGCCGGGGCGGTTGGCGGGCGGGGCCCGAACGATGCCTATCTGTTCAACACCGTGGCGCATCTGCATGCGCTGGGCATACCCGACCCCGATCTTGACGCGCTGGCCGAAAAGGTCGCGGCGCTGACCGGCGCCCGGGACGATCCGCCTGTTCCCGGGGCCATTGGCAGCCGCGCCGCCAGCGGCTAGACGGGTCAACAAAGACGGGGGTGGCCTTGGTGGACACGGCATTCAGCGCGGCGCGCGCGCAGTTCACCCAGCCGGTGCGCCCGATCGTGACCATGCTGGCCGTGGTCGGGCTGGCCATCGCGGGCGCCTGGCTTGTCTGGTCGCAGGTTGCGCCTGTCGTTCAGTCCAATCCCTGGTTCAACGGCGTCATCCTGGCGGTCTTCGCGATCGGCGTCCTGGCCTGTTTCTGGCAGGTCCTGCAACTGGTGGGCGCGGTCCGCTGGATCGAGAGCTTCGCCAGCGACCGGCCGGGCGCAGGGGTCGCGCCGGCGCCCCAGCTTCTGGCGCCGCTGGCCGCCCTGCTGCGCGGTCGCGGTGCGCGGCACCATATCTCGTCGGTATCGGCGCGATCGATCCTCGATTCGGTCGCCGCCCGCCTTGACGAGATGCGCGACATCACCCGCTATCTTGCGCAGCTGCTGTTCTTTCTCGGGCTGCTTGGCACGTTTTACGGCCTGGCGACCACGGTGCCCGCCGTGGTCGACACGATCCGCTCGCTCGATATCGGCGCCGATGCCAATGTCGAGGCCGCGCTGGCCGATCTGATCGCCGGGCTCGAACAGCAGCTTGGCGGAATGGGGACGGCGTTCTCGTCGACTCTGCTGGGCTTTGCGGGGTCGCTGGTGGTCGGGTTGCTCGACCTGTTCGCGGGCCACGGCCAGAACCGCTTCTATCGCGAGCTTGAGGAATGGCTGTCCTCGATCACCCGGATCGGTCTGGCCGGCAGCGATGGCGACGGCGCGGGGCTGGGCGGTGCCGGTGCCGAGCTTTCGGTCCTGGCCGCCGCGGTGGACGAATTCGCCCGGCTGCAAGAGGATACCGCCCGCAACCAGGCGGCCCAGCAGGCCCAGCTCGACCGCTTGATCGCGACGCTTGACCGGCTGGCCGAGGCGCCGCAACCGACCGCTGCCGCCGCTGGCGCTGTTGCCGACCCTGCGCTGCTCGACCGCTTGGCGGCGACGCAGGAGCGGCTGATCGCCCATCTCGAGGCGCAGGAGGACGCCCAGCCGGTGGATGCCGAAAGCCGGATGCGGCTGCGTTCGATCGATGTGCAGCTGTTGCGGTTGCTCGAGGAAGTGTCGTCCGGCCGGCACGAGGCGACGGCCGAACTGCGCCAGGAGATCGCCCGGCTGACCCGCACGATCGAAGCGCTGGGGTCCTAGGCGATGGCCTTTGCCCGCCGCTCTGGCCAGCGTTTCTCGGCCAATGTCTGGCCCGGCGTCGTCGATGTGATGACCGCCCTGTTGATGGTGCTGATCTTTGTCCTGTCGGTCTTCATGATCGTGCAATTCGTGTTGCGCGAGACGATCACCAGCCAGGACGACGCGCTCGACCAGTTGAACGCCCAGGTCGCCAATCTGGCCGATGCGCTGGGCCTTGAACAGGATCGCGCGGCGGCGCTGCGGGCCGAGGTCGGTGAATTGACGGGTGCGCTGCAGGACGAGCGCGCGACGGCCGCGGCGGCGGCTGCCCGGATCGGTCGGCTGGAGGGGTTGCTGTCCGAGCGGGAGGCCGAAATCGCCGGTCAGGCCCGGGCGATCGCCGGGCTCGAGGCGCGGGTCGCCGCGCTGCTGATGGCGCGCGAGCAGGATGCCGCGGCGCGCAGCGCGCTGGAACAGGATCTGCGCGCGGCCGAGACCGAGGCGGCAACGCTGTCGGGCGAACGCGACGCGCTGGAAACCGCGCTGGCTGCCGCGCGGGCCGAGGTCGATGCGACCCAGGAAGCCGCCCGGATGGAAGCCGCGCGGCGCGAGGCCATCGAGGCGATGCTCGCCGAGATGCAGGCCGAGGCCGCTTCGCGCGACGCTTCGCTGGCCAACCTGGCCGCCGCGCTGGAGGCGTCCCGAAACGCGGCCGCGGCCCTGGCCGGCGATGCCGCGGCACTGCGCACCGATCTGTCCGCGGCCGAGCAGGCCCGGCTGGCCGAAGCCGCCGCCGCCGAGGCGTTGCGCGCCCAACTCGCCGGGACAGAGACCGCGCTGACCGAAGCCGAACAGGCCCGGCTGGCGGAGGCCGCCGCGGCCGAGCGTTTGCGTCGCCGGCTGGCCGAGTCGGACGCGGAACTCACTGCGATGACGCTGGCACTGGAAGAAGAGCGTCAGCGCGCCGAGGATACGCTGACCCTGCTCGCCGGTGCGCGGGCGGCGCGCGCGGCGTTGCGCGCCGAACTGGGCGCGCTGCAGCAAGAGGCCGAGGCGGCGCGCATGGCGGCCAGCGCCGCCAGCGCCGAGGCGCGCGCGGCGCGCGACGACACCCGGACGCTGGAAGCCGAGATCGCCCGCCTTCTGGCCGCCCGCGATGCGGCCCGGGCGGAGGCCGGCACGGCGCTGTCGGAAGCCGAAGCGCGGGCGCGCCTCTTGGCCGAGGCCGAGGCCCAGCTGGCCACCGTCGAGGCGCGCTCGGCCGAGGAACAGCGCCGGATCGCGTTGCTCAACCGCCAGACCGAGGCATTGCGCAACGAACTCGCCCGGCTGCAGGCGGTGCTGACCGCGTCCGAGGAACAGGATGCCGCGCAGCGGGTCGAGATCGCGACGCTGGGTCAGCGGCTGAACGCCGCGCTGGCCCGGGCCGCCGACGAACAGCGCCGCCGGGCCGAGCTGGAAGCGGCCGAACGCCGACGGCTCGAGGAAGAGGCGCGCGAATTGTCGCGCTATCGGTCGGACTTCTTCGGCCGGTTGCGCACGGTGCTGGCCGGTATGGACGGGGTGCGCATCGTCGGCGACCGCTTCGTGTTCGATGCGCAGGTGCTGTTCCCCGTGGGCGAGACCGAGCTGTCAGAAGCCGGCCGGGCCAGCATCGCCCAGGTCGCCCGGGTGATCCGCGAGGCCACCGCCGAAATCCCGGCCGACATCCCCTGGATCATCCGGGTCGACGGCCACACCGACGATGTCCCGGTGCGCGAGGGCGCGGCCTTTGCCGACAACTGGGATCTCAGCCAGGCCCGCGCGCTGTCGGTCGTGCGCTATCTGATCGAGGCCCAGGGGCTGCCGCCCCAAAGGCTGGCGGCGGCCGGGTTCGGCGAGTTCCAGCCGGTCAACCCCGCGGATACGCCCGAGGCCCGGGCCGAGAACCGCCGCATCGAGCTGAAGCTGACCGAGCGATAGCGCGTGCCCCGGCCGGCCCGTGCCCGCGGCAGACAAAGGTCATGATCAAGGGCCGTTGGCATCACGCTGATGATCCGTGACGGTGCCTGCTAGGCCAGGATGTCGACCACGGTGCCAGTGGCGACCATCGAATAGATTTCCTCGATCTCGCGGTTCTTGACCGCGATGCACCCGGCCGTCCAGTCGCCACGCGGTGGCCGGCGCTGTCCGTTCGGCGCACCATGGATGAAGATGTCGCCGCCCGGATCGACCCCGCGCGCCCGGGCCCGGGCGATGTCTTCTGCATCGGGATAGGAAATGCCCACCGACAGGTGAAACTGCGATTTCGGGTTGCGCCGATCGACGATGTAGCGGCCCTCGGGCGTGCGACCGTCGCCGCGCATCCGCTTGTGGCCCTTGGGCGCGAAGCCAAGGCTGACGGGATAGCTGCGCAACACCGTGCCGTGATGCAGAAGGAACATCTGGCGCGGTTCCTTGGCGACCACGACACGGGTCACCTGCGGTCCGTCATAGCGGCGGAATTTCGACGAACAGCCCGACAGCGCCACTGCGGCGCCGGCCGCCAGCAGGCCGCGACGGGTCAGATCGGCCGTCATGGCACCACCCGCCGCGCGTTCGGCGCCCGCGCGCTGTCCGATTTCAGCTGGCCGCAGGCCGCCATGATGTCCTCGCCCCGCGGGGTGCGGATCGGGCTGGCATAGCCGGCCTTGTAGACGATGTCGGCAAAGGCTGCGGATGCGCGCCTCGGGCGACCGGCGATAGGGCGCGCCGGGCCATTCGTTGAACGGGATCAGGTTGATCTTGGCGGGATGCCGGCGATCAGCCGGACCAGCCGGCGGGCATCTTCATCGCTGTCGTTGATGCCGTCCAGCATGACGTATTCGAAGGTGATGCGTTCGGAATTCGACAGGTTCGGATAGCCGCGCAGCGCGTCGAGCAACGCGGCGATGTTCCATTTCCGGTTGATCGGAACCAGGCGGTCGCGGACCTCATCGGTGGTGGCGTGAAAGCTGACTGCCAGCATGCAGCCGATCTCGGTTCCGGTGCGGGCGATTTCCGGCACGATCCCGCTGGTCGACAGCGTGATCCGGCGGCGCGACAGGCTGATGCCTTCGTGATCCATGGCGATCTTCATCGCGTCGCGAACCGCCTCGAAATTGTAAAGCGGCTCGCCCATGCCCATCAGCACGATGTTGGAAATCAGCCGGGTTTCGTCCTTGGCCACGCGACCCGGCGCCGGCCATTCGCCCAGATCGTCGCGGGCGACCATGATCTGGCCGACGATCTCGGCCGCGGTCAGATTGCGCACCAGGCGCTGGGTGCCGGTATGGCAGAACGAACAGGTCAGCGTGCAGCCCACCTGCGACGAGACGCACAGCGTGCCGCGATCGGCATCGGGGATATAGACGGTCTCGACCTCGTGCCCGCCGGCCACGCGCAACAGGTATTTCCGCGTGCCGTCGGCCGAGACCTGGCGGCGCACGACCTGCGGCACGTCGATCGTGAACCGGGCCGCCAACAGGGCGCGATAGGGCTTCGCCAGATTGGTCATCAGGGCGAAATCGCGCACCCCCTTCTGGTAGAGCCATTGCCAAAGCTGGGCGGTGCGCATGCGGGCCTGTTTTTCGGGCGTGCCGGCCGCGACCAGCGCCGCCGCCAGCTGCGCCCTTGTCATGCCGACCAGATTGATCCGCTTCCGCCGCCGGCAATCGCCGGGGCAGGGTCAGCACATCCTGCGTCACGGGTGCCGTGGCGATCATCCTGCCGCCCCGGTCACTCGGTGCAGCGCGACGCGGCCTGGTCGAGGGCCGCCGTGATGCCGATCAGCGAAAACGTGTCGCGCGTCGTTGTCCCGCGCGACGAAATGCCGGTGACCACGGCATCGACGCCTGCCTTCAGGCTCTCGACCAGGCTGGCATCTTCCTCGGGCGCCGGCCACGCCCAATCCTCGATCACGAAGAGGGTATAGCTGTCATCGCCGATCTCGACCGTGACGGTGGAGTTTTCGCGGAACGGATAGCCGCCGGTGAAGGAGACCTCTCCGGCGACACCGGTCGCCGGCCGGAAGGTGACGAAAAGCCCGATCTCGCCCCTTGTGACCTGGCTGGTCACATCGCTTCCGCCGCGCCGGGCGGTCCAGCTCTGCGGCGCCGAGACGACCCAGCATTCCTTGGGATCGTCCTCGACGAACACGCTCCAGGCGGTTTCCACCGCCACCCGGTTGTCGGATATTTCCGTGGGTATGTCGGCCAGGGCCGGCACCCCCACCAGCGCGCCCGCCGCTATTGCCGTCCAGATTGCCTGCCGCACTGCCGGCCTCCTGCTCTGTCTGCCCGGGCGCCGGCTTGTGGCCGCCGGTCGCACCCCGTCCTGGAATGTTCTTAGCGTTGCCCGCCCTTGTTTTCCAGTCCTGAATTCGGCACCTCTGTGGCGGAAAGGCGACAGGTGGGGCGCAATCGATGTCCAGTCCGGTTCCGTTCGCCGAGATTTGGCGCGGCGACTTTCCTGAAAGCGTCCATTGCGGCCATGCGGCGGTGGTCGATGGCACGGGTGCGGTCCGCGCGGCGTGGGGCGATCCGGGGACGGTCATCCTGCCGCGCTCGTCGGTCAAGATGATCCAGGCCTTGCCGCTGATCGAAAGCGGGGCCGCCGGCGCGGCAGGACTGACGGCCGAACAGCTTGCGCTTGCTTGCGCCAGCCATCAGGGCGCGGCGATCCATGTCACCCGGATCATGCGCTGGCTGGATGGGCTTGGCCTGTCCGAAGACGCGCTGCGCTGCGGCCCGCAACCCTCGCGCGATCGCGAGCTGCGCTTTGCGATGATCCGCGCAGGCCAGCCGCCCGGCCAGGTGCACAACAACTGTTCGGGCAAGCATACCGGGTTTCTGACCCTGGCGCGGCATATCGGCGGCGGGCCGGAATACCTCGATATCGATCACCCGGTGCAGCGCGCGGTCCGCGCCGCGTTCGAGGACATGACCGGCGGTCCCAGCCCGGGATGGGCCATCGATGGCTGCTCGGCGCCGAATTTCGCCGCCCCGCTGGTGGCCGTGGCCGGGGCGATGGCCCGCTTTGCCACGGCGCGGCCGGATGCGGCCGACGGGCGCGAGGCGGCCGCGGCGCGGCTCGTCGCCGCGATGATGCAGCATCCCGACCTGGTGGCCGGCGAGGGCCGCGCCTGCACCGAACTGATGCGCGCCGCGCCGGGACGGCTGGCGGCCAAGACCGGCGCCGAAGGCGTGTTCGTGGCGATCCTGCCCGAACAGGGGCTGGGTGTTGCGGTCAAGGCCGCCGATGGCGCCACCCGCGCCGCCGAGGCGGCGATCGCCGCCTTGCTGGTGCGGCTCGGGGTGCTGGACCCCGCCGAACCCGCCGTGCGACGCCGGATCGCGGCGCCGATCCATAACTGGCGCGGGGTCGAAACGGGCTTTCTGCGCGCCGCCCCGGGGCTTCTGCTGTGAATTGGCCATTCTGCCGGAAGGCGCTTGACGCCCTGCAGTCGCTGCGGCAACGGTCTGGCATCATGTACAGCAAGGACACGCCCATGCCACGCTTTGCCGGCTGCACCGCCGCCGTTCTGATGACCCTCGCCGCCGCCGCGGCTGCCGCGCAGGACAATGAAGTCCGTGTCGAATACGGCATGCTGCGCTGCACGATGACGGACAGGACCAACTTCGTGGTCGTCAGCAAGGCGGAATTCGCCTGCATCTTCGAGCATGGTGACGACCGCCCCAGCGAACGATTCGCCGGGACGATCGACCAGGTGGGCCTCGATCTGAGCCAGATGGAATCACAACAGCTGATTTGGGCCGTGCTTGCACCGTCTTACGACGCCGAGGTCTCGGCCATGGAAGGCTTTTATGGCGGTGCCGGAGCGGGCTTCTCCGTCGGCCAGGGCGCCGGTGTGAGCGTGCTGGTCGGCGGTTTCGACAAGTCGTTCGCGCTGCAGCCCATCAGCGTGTCGGGCAATTCAGGCGCCGGTGTTTCCGCCGGGGTACAGGGGCTGCGGCTGCGCTACCAAGGCCAGATGTAACCGCCATGCCGCGCCGCCTCATTGCGGCGGCGCGGTCTGCAGGTCGATTTCCGCATGCCTTGCACCGGGCCGGGCCGCGGGCTAGCCAGCCGCGGAAAACCGGACGGGGGGCGGCGATGGACGATCTTGAGGCGCTGAAGGCACGGCACCTGGTGGCGGTGGCCGATGCCGCGATGAGGACGCGCTGGAGGCCGCACGCCTTGCCGCGCTCGGCAAGAAGGGCGAGGTTGCGCTGAAAATGCGCGAACTGGGGAAGATGACCCCGGAAGAGCGGCAAACCGCCGGCCCGGCGCTCAATGCCCTGAAGGACGAGCTCAACGCGGCCATCGCGGCGCGGCGGGCCGCACTGGCCGATGCCGCGCTCGAGGCGCGGCTGCGCGACGAGTGGCTCGATGTGACGCTGCCGGCGCGGGACCGGCGCGCCGGCACGATCCACCCCGTCAGCCAGGTCACCGAAGAGGTGACCGCAATCTTCGCCGATATGGGCTTTGCCGTGGCCGAGGGCCCGCAGGTCGAATCCGACTGGTTCAACTTCGACGCGCTGAACATCCCGCCCGAACATCCGCAAGGCAGGAACACGACACCTTCTTCATGCATCGGGCGGATGGCGACAACCGCCCGCCGCATGTGCTGCGCACCCATACCTCGCCGGTGCAGATCCGGGCGATGCAGGCGCATGGCGCGCCCCTGCGGGTGATCGCGCCGGGCCGGGTCTATCGCTGCGGACTATGACCAGACCCATACGCCGATGTTCCACCAGGTCGAGGGGCTGGCGATCGACCGCGACATTTCCATGGCGCATCTGAAATGGGTGCTGGAGGAGTTCTGCCGCGCGTTCTTCGAGGTCGACGAGGTGGAATTGCGGTTCCGCGCCTCGCATTTCCCGTTCACCGAACCCTCGGCGAGGTCGATCTGCGCTGTTCCTGGGCGGACGGGCAGTTGAAGGTCGGCGAGGGCGACGACTGGATGGAAATCCTCGGCTCCGGCATGGTACACCCGAAGGTGCTGGCAGCCGGCGGGATCGACCCCGACCAATGGCAGGGCTTTGCCTTTGGCCTGGGGGATCGACCGGCTGGCGATGCTGAAATACGGCATCCCCGATCTGCGGGCGTTCTTCGACAGCGATCTGCGCTGGCTGCGGCATTACGGGTTTGCGGCGCTGGATGTGCCGACCCTGCGCGGCGGGCTTGGCGGGTGAAGCCGGGCGAGCGAGGCTGCCCGCGCTGCCGGTCGCGTTCGCGGCGCGACGGGCAGCAGCATACCCGCAGTCAGTCACAGGCGTTGCGCCTTGGGCTTGGCGCCTTCATGTCGGATCAGGTTCGGGCCCGCTCGAACGCGGCCCAGGCGCGCTCGAACGCCTCGAAATCGAAATCCGGGCGCCGGGCTGCGGAAAGAACGATCGCTTCGGTTTCCATGAGTTTCCCGATCGCATCGCCCAGCGCCTCCAGATAGCCGTCGGGGATCACCAGGGCGCCGTGCCGGTCGGCATGGACAAGATCGCCATCGGCGACCGTCAGGCCGAACACCGTGACCGGGGTTCCGATCTCGCGGACATGGACGAAGCCATGGCTGACGCCGACCGAACCGGCGATCACCGGAAACCCGTCGGGCAGGTCGCCAAGGTCGCGCATCACCCCGTTGGTCAGCGCGCCCGACAGGCCCAGCCCCTGATGCACCGTGGTGTTGATTTCCCCCCAGAACGCGCCGATGGCGTCGGCTCCGTCCAGATCCTCGATCACCGCCAAGGCGGGGCGCGGGCCGCCCGCCATGTGCCGGTAGTAATCCATCCGGCGCGCCCTGACGATCTCGGGCGCCTCGGCGGGCGGCTCGATGGCGGCGATCCTTGCCGTCCGGGCATGGCCGATGAGGGCGCCGGCCGCGGGTGCGCTGGACATCACGCTGCCCGGGTGAACCGGGCAAAGCCGCGCCGCCCCTCGACGACTTCGATCGCGTTGCAGACGGTCGGGGTATCGACCCGCCGCAGCAGCGCCAAGAGTGCCTCTTCCATGTCGTTCCTCCTGCTGCCAGCGCGACAGCGCTGCCCGTGTTGCCCCGGGCCGTTCGCGCCTCATGCCAGGGCGCCATGCGTGCGCGTCATTGCGCCTGGGTATCACCCGACCCGCGCCGCGCCCTCGGCCAGTGCGGCGAGCTTGGCATAGGCGATGTCGGGATCGACGGCGCCAAAGCCCGCAAAGGTGCCAAAGCCGCAATCGGAACCCGCGATCACCCGGTCGGCGCCGACGATATCGACGAAGCGGGCGATGCGTTCGGCCACCAGATCGGGATGCTCGACGAAATTCGTGGTGCTGTCGATGACGCCCGGGACCAGCACCTTGTCCTCCGGGATATCCGCGCGGCGATCCCGAAACACCGCCCATTCGTGGCCGTGGCGCGGGTTCGACGTTTCAAACAGGACATAGCGGGCCTTCGCCGCCATCAGCGTGTCGAACATCCTGGCCATCGGAATGTCGCAGACATGCGGGCCTTCGTAATTGCCCCAGCAGATGTGGATGCGCACCTTTTCGGCGGGCAGATCGGCCAGCGCGTGGTTCAGCGCCTCGACATGGGCGTTGGCGACCTTGACGAAGTCGGCGTCGGAAAGGTCGGTGAACAGCATGTGCCGCGACAGCGCCAGATCGGGGCAGTCGAGCTGCAGGTCGAGCCCGGCGGCGACGATGGTTTCGTATTCCGCCTTCATGGCGTCGGCCAGCGCGGCCAGATAGGCCTCGCGCGTGGGATAGAAATCGTTCTGCAGAAAGAGCGCGATCACGCCGGGCGAGGCGGCGTTCATGAACCCCCGCCCGACCCCGTGTTCGGCCATCGCGGCCTTGAGGTTGGCGATGTCCTTCTCCAGCTCGCCCTGACCCATCGAGCGGACTTCGCCCACGCATTTGGGCCGCGCATATTGCGGGGTGCCGCCATCATCGGCGAGCCGTTCGAGAAAGCCCGGAAACAGCTTCAGATCGGCCGGCGCGTTGCGCGGGCTGTCGCCGGCAAAGCCGGTGTAGCGATCCTTGACATAGGTCGCATAGCTGATCTTCGACGTCTCGCCATCGCTGACGATGTCGATCCCGCCGCCTTCTGCCGGCGCACGGTCTCGGACACCGCCGCCGTCATGCAGGCGTCAAAGGCGGCCTGATCGTACGCCTCGCCCCTCTCGCGGGCAAAAATGAGATCGACGACCGCCTGGCTGCGGGGCAACGACCCGACGTGGGTGGTAAGAATAGATGCCATCGGACCCTCCAAGCCCTGTTTGAAAACCCAAGGGCCAGCCGCAGAGTTCTCTGGAAAACTCTGCCTGGCCAGGATTTTCTAGAAAATCCTGGCGCCCACCCGCCTTGGTTGCGCAGAAGCCATCGAGGCTGGACCATCACTCTGCACATGCAAGCGCCTTATGCTTTCCATGTCGGCCCCGCCGGGTCGTCGGTGCCGACAACATGATACAGCGCTGCCTCCCCCGTCATCGACGGGACCGCGCTGTGGGGCAGGTGTTCGGGGACGCTCATGGTATCGCCGGGGGCAAGCGTGGCGGCGCCGCCATCCCATGCGACGCGCCAGTGTCCCCTGACCGGCATCAGGACGGACGGGCGGTCATGCTGGTGTGTGTCCGTGGTGGCCGAGGCGCGGGTGATGAAATCCACCTCGAAGCCCGGGCGGTCGCGCAGGATGCCGGTTTCCCCGATCACCTTCGCGGGCGTCTTGTCGGCCAGTGCCACCAGATCCCAATAGCGCGCCACATGGTTGGGCAGCACCTCGGCCGTCGTCGGCTCGCCGCGTTTGGCAAGCTCTTCGTCTGTCATCAGCGGCATCGGGGCGATGCCTTCGGGCAATTGCTCGCCCCGTTTGGTGTCGTAAAGCTTGCCGTTCGCGCCCAGCACGAGCCCATGATCGGCCGCATCCGCGATCACCTGAGGCGCCCACATCACGCCGCCCCCGGCATCGTCGCCGCCCAGGATCGCCATGATCATGCCGTAATCGGTGCCGATATTCTCGAACCCCCGGAAAATGCCGGTGGGGATGTTGAAGATGTCGCCCCGTTCCAGCACCACCTCGCCGGCGGCTGCCCCAGCGCCCCCAGAAGAACCGCCAGCGGCCCGACAGGACAAAGAACACCTCCGCCGTGCGATGATCGTGCAGCGAATTGCGGCATTTCGGCGGCTGCCCGCGGCGCCGATATTGAAGCCATGCGGGATCGCGATGTGGACATGCTGATCGGGGCTTTCGGACACACCGCCGCCGATGATGGTGAAATTCTCCTTCTGGTCCGACCCGGGCGTATGGGCGTCGATGAAGGCGGTCCGGCAGGGGCGCAGATCGCCATAGCGGACGATGCGGGTTTCCATTTCGGCTGGGGTCATACCTCACCTGTCTGCAGCAGGATCTGTTTCCAGATCGCGGTTTCGTCGTAGATCGTGTAGTCGCGGCGCAGCCCCCAGGGGCCGAATTCGGCATGGGTGATCCCCAGCACATAGACCATCGCGCCCGAGGGCGGGCCGAACGCGCCCCACCCGTCATGCCGGCCCCACAGCGACCAGCGGATCGCGGCGCGCGGCGAAAGCATCGCATCCTCCCGCCCGATCTGGTGGTCGATGGCGAAGGCGGCCGAGGGGAAGGCGGCGCGCAGCCCCATCCAGAACCGGTCGGCGGCGGCGACCCCATGGTCGGTGATCCCGCCCGGATAGCCCAGATGGCAGGCCCGGTCATAGGCCACCGGTATCACGGACATGTCCGCGCCCATGATCCGGGTCAGAATGTCGGCCAGCCGCTGACCCCATTCGCTGTCATTGCCGCGCCCGGCATAGGGGCCGGGGCGGTCCGTCTCCGGCGTCAGGGGCTTCACCGCCGCCTCCGGCCCGCCCTCGCGCGCGATCAGTTCGGCCGCATAGGCCTTTGGGTCGCGGCCGAGCTGGCGTACGATGGCGCCCTGGTCGCGCACCAGCCATTCGTCGTCGATGACATTGTTCCGGGCGTGGCAATCGGCATGGATGCGATAGATCAGCCGCTTGCCCGTGGGATGGCCATAGACGCCCTCGCCGCTATGGGTCGCGGTCGACAGCAGCCGGTGCGAGGACAGCATCCCGGTCTCGGGCGTGCCGGACCAGATCACGTCCTCGCCCAGCAGGGTGCGGTCGGGGAACTCGTGCAGCGTCGCCATGGTCGCGGCAATCACGCCCTGGTTGCCGACCACCACCGAACCGGGCGAGCGCACCACGATATCGGGCGCGTAATAGTCGTGCAGGGTGTGGATGCCGCGATCCTCCCAGATCTCCTTGGTGATCCCGATGATGAAATCGGGGAAGTCGCGGAATTTCGGGTCGAAGCCGGTCATCTGGGCGTTCCTTCGGGGATGCGGGCCGAACCGCGCCGGATCAGCGGTCCGGCGATCGCCAGCTTGCGGGGCGGCGTGCCGGGGTGATCGATCGCGTTCAGCAGCATTTCGACCGTGGCCGCCACCATCCGGTTGGCGGCCTGGCGGACGGTGGTCAGATCATAGGCCGGCCAGGCGGCGGCCGGCACATCGTCATAGCCCACGACCGAGACATCGCCGGGCACGCGCAGGCCCAGCTCGTGGCGCAGCGTGTCCATCACCGCCAGCGCCATGTGGTCGTTGGCGACGAACAGCGCATCGGGGGGATCGGCGGCGACAATGTCCAGCGTCGCCTGGCGCGCCTCGTCCATGCGGAAATTGCCCAGCGCGCGGGCATGCAGCGGCGCACCCGCCGCGGCCAGACCGGCGCGGAACCCGGCCTCGCGGTCGCGCTGGGTCGAGGCGCCCTCCCACCCCGCGATATAGCCGATCCTGCGATGCCCGCCGGCCAGCAGGAAATCGGCCACCGCGCGCCCGCCCGCCACATTGTCCGAGGTGACGGCCGAGAGTTGCGGATCGTCCTGGCTGCGGTTGAACAGCACCAGCGGCACGCCGGCCGCCCGGCAGCGCGCGGTCAGGTCCGAAGACAACGACACCGAGGCGGCGATGATCCCGTCGACCTGATAGTCGAGAATTTCCTCGACCACCGTGTCGATGTTGCCCGCGCTTTGCGAGGCCATGAAGACCAGCACATGATAGCCCTGCGCCTGCAGCGCATTGGACAGTTTTTCCAGCGCGTCGGGGTAGAATTGATTGTCCAGATAGGCGACCACCAGCCCGATGATCCGCGACCGCCCGGACACCATGGCGCGCGCCAGCACATTGGGCCGATAGCCCAGCTCTGTGGCCGCTTTGCGCACCTTCTCGGCGGTCTTGGGCGAGGCCGACGCCCCGGGCGTGAACACCCGGCTGACCGCCGACTGGCTGACGCCGGCGCGGGCGGCCACCTCGGCCGATGTGACCTTGCTTTGCGCCATCACTCTGCCGTCCAGCCGCCATCGACCATCAGCGCCGAGCCGGTGATCAGCGCAGCTGGCGTCCAGAGGCCAGGAAACACCACCGCGCCCATGATATCCTCGACCCGGCCGGCCCGGCCCAGCTTGATCTTTTCCTCGATCCAGGCGCGGCGGTCGGGGTTGTCGAAGGTCGCCTGGGTAAGCGGTGTCAGGATGAAGGTCGGGCAGATCGTGTTCACCCGGATGCCCGCCGGGCCCCATTCGATCGCCATCGCCTTGGTGAAGCCCTCCACCGCGTGCTTGGTGGCGCAATAGACCGCCCGGTCGATCCCGCCCACATGGGCCATCTGGCTGGAGATGTTGATCAGCGAGCCGGGCCGGCCGGCCGCGACCAGCCCCGCCGCCACCGCGCGGGTCAGGAAATAGGCGCCCTTGACGTTCAGGTCGGCCACCGCGTCGAAATCGGTCTCGGACGTGTCCAACGCCGGGCCGTGGCGGGCCAGCCCCGCCGAATTCACCAGAATGTCGAACGGGCCGTGTTCGGCCACCGCGTGCGCAGTTGCGGCCACATTGGCGACATCCATCTGCAACGCATCCGCGTCCCACCCCTCCGCCACCATCGCCCCGGCGATCTCGCGCAGCTTGCCGCCCGACCGCGCCGCCAGCGTGACCGCTGCGCCCGCCTCGGCCAGCGCCACCGCAGAGCCGAGCCCGATGCCCGAGGACGCACCGGCCACCAGCGCGCGCTTGCCGTCGAGGCGAAAGGACGGGGTACGGGGCAGGATCATTGTGCCCGCCCCGTTTCGGGATCGAACCCGGCCCGCGCCTTGTTGAACTCGCGCATCCGGCCCAGCACATCGACGCCGAACTGGGCATAGACATCGAGGAGGTCCACCAGCACCCAGTTTTCCCGAATGAGCCCGTTTTCCAGCCGCCAGAAGTCGAGGCTGCGCAGCGTGATCTGCTGGCCGGTGGGGGGCAGGCCCAGCCAGCCCGGATGGCTGAGCGTCTGCCGCATGTTGGGCCAGCCGGTGACGCCGACATAATCGCCCTCGCCGAACAGATGGACATCGATGCCGTCCTGCAACTGGCCCCGGTCGGGCATGGCATTGAGGAACGGGATCTGGTGCCAGTTGCGAAACCCCGCGATGCCCCGGGCGGTGCCGATGCCGGCAGGCCCGTACCAGTTCATCCGCGGGTGCCAGAAACGGTCCATCTCCATCACCTCGGGGCCGCCCTGCGACGGGTGACGCACCATGTGTTCCAGCATCCCGGTCACATGGCGGCAGGCGGCCCGGCCGCGGTCGACGGCATCGCGCCCATGCGGGCCGAGCCCGTCCTGGGTGGCGGGGCCGGGCACCTGCCAGTCGCGGCCCAGGGATGGGCCCATCGGCCAGGCGCCGGCCTGCATCATCACCTCGGGGATGTCCCAGATCGCCTGAATCTCGGCGACCTTCCCACGCTCGACCCGGTAGAATTCGTGAAACCGCATCGCCACCTGATGGCCGGTGGGCGGGATATCCAGCCAGGGGCGGGCAAAGGTACCGGTGTAGTAGCCGCAGCAGCCGACCCAATCCGCCCCATCCGCATCCTGCCCGGCGATGACGATGGTGTCGCGGCGTTCCAGGTCGGGCCAGGCGGCGAAGAGGGCACGATAGGCCCGGTCATAGAGCGCGTCGGCCCCCAGCCCCTCCCCCAAGGGATGGGCGAGGCGGAACACCGCATCTTCGGTCAGCAGCACCGACAGCGCGGTTTGCACGACTGTCGGGTCGAAATCGTGTTGCGCCCTGCGCAGGGCGGCGAGATCACCTGCGTTCTGCCGATCGGCTTTCATTCCGCCGCCGCGCCATAGGGCACGTTGCGCCCGCCATAGCGGCGGACCCGGATGTTGCATTGTTCGGCATGGCCGACGAAGCCTTCGAGCATGCACAGGCGAGAGCCGTATGCGCCGACCATCGCGGCGGCCTCATCCGTCAGCACCTTCTGATAGGAATGGGTTTTCAGGAACTTGCCCACCCACAGCCCGCCGGTATAGCGGCCCGCCCGCTTGGTCGGCAGCGTGTGGTTGGTGCCGATCACCTTGTCGCCATTGGCGACATTGGTGCGCGGGCCGAGGAACAGCGCGCCATAGCTGTGCATGTGTTCGAGATACCAGTCGTCGCGGTCGGTCATCACCTGCACATGTTCATAGGCCATGTCGTTGGCGACGCGCAGCATTTCCGCATGACTGTCGCACAGGATCACATCGCCATAATCGCGCCAGCTGGCCGCCGCCGTCTCGGCCGTGGGCAGGATTGTCAGCAGCCGGTCGATTTCCGCCAGCGTGCCCTCGGCCAGCTTGCGCGAATTGGTGATCAGGCAGGCGGGCGAGTTGTAGCCATGTTCGGCCTGGCCCAACAGGTCGGTCGCACACAGCTCCGCATCCACCGTGTCGTCGGCGATCACCATGGTTTCGGTCGGCCCGGCAAACAGGTCGATGCCGACCCGGCCATAAAGCTGGCGCTTCGCCTCGGCGACAAAGGCGTTGCCCGGGCCGACCAGCATGTGGACGGGCTCGATCGTTTCGGTCCCCAGCGCCATGGCGCCGACGGCCTGGATGCCGCCCAGCACATAAATCTCATGCGCGCCGCCCAGATGCATCGCGGCGACGATCGCGGGGTGGGGGGCGCCATCGACCGGCGGGGCCGCGGCGACGATGCGCGGCACACCAGCCACCGTCGCCGTCAGCACCGACATATGGGCGCTGGCAACCATCGGGAACTTGCCGCCCGGCACATAGCAGCCGACCGATTGCACGGGGATGTTCCTGTGGCCGAGGATGACGCCTGGCAGGGTCTCGACCTCGATATCGGTCATGGACGCCCGCTGCGCCTCGGCAAAGCGGCGGATCTGGTCCTGGGCAAAGCGGATGTCGTCCATGTCGCGGGTGGACACCCGCTGCATCGCGGCCTCGATCTCGGATCGGGCCAGACGGAACCGTTCCGGGCTGTAGCCGTCGAATTTCTCGGACAGCGCCCGAACCGCCGCATCGCCCCGCGCCGCGATATCGGCGAGCGTCGCCTCGACAACGCTGCGCACCCTGGCGTCGTCCTCGGCGCGCTCGGCCTCGGGCTTGGAGCGTTTCAGGTATTCGCGTCCCATGCTCAGTCTCCCTGCCCGCTGGGGGCCATGCGTTCCGCGGCGTCATAGGCCACCAGTTCCACGGTGTTGCCCTCGGGGTCGCGGGTGAACACCCCGCGCCAGCCGATCCAGTCGAAAGACTGGACGGAATAGGCGAGGCCATTGGCCTCGTACCAGCGCATCGCGGCCTCCTGTTCGGCGTCGTCCACGGTCAGGGCAATATGATGGAGCGACGACCGCGCGCCGGTTTCGGGCGCGTCGGCCCCATGGGGGTGAATGTCCGCCCGCCCCGCATCGCGGGCAAACAGCGCCAGAACGCTGGTATGCCCGCCATGCCCCGGCGCGATGCGGAAAAAGACGATGTCGCTGTCGGGTCCGCCAGACAGCACCTCCAGCCCGATGATATCGCGGTAAAAGGCAAACATCGGCGCGATATCGGCGCAGCGGATGGCGACCTCGCCCAGGGCCTTGACCTCGAACCCGCGCATCATCGTCCCCGGGGCGATGTGTCACCGCGATGGCCACGCGGGTTTCCGCGGCCGCTGTCAACGCGACAGGCCATGCCCCGGCGCGCCGGGGTGGGTGGGCGGGCGGCGTGCCGGGGCATGGCCGACCTCATCCCTTCACCGCCCCTGCGGTCAGCCCGCTGACGATCTGGCGCTGGAAGAACATCACCAGGATGAACAGCGGCGCGGTGGCCGAGACCACGGCCGCGACGGCGAACATCACATTGCCCTCGGTATAGGTGGTGCCCAGAAAGGCCGCGATTTCGGGCACCATGGTGCGGTTGCTCTCGCTCAGCAGCATCGAGGTCACGGCGAAATCGTTATAGGCCAGCAGAAAGCTGAACAGCCCGGTGGTGATCACGCCGGGCCACATCACCGGCACGATCACATGGCGGAACGCCTGGAACTGGGTGCAGCCATCGACCTTGGCGCTTTCGTCGAGTTCCTTGGGGATGTTCTGGAAGAACGAATGCAGCATCCACAGCGTAAAGGGCTGGTTGATCGCCACCAGCACGATGATGGTGGTCGGCAGGATGCCCCACAGATTCCATTCGAAGAACGGCAGCAGATAGCCCGCGACCAGGGTGATCGGCGGCATCGCCCGGAAGATCAGTGCGATGATCAGCAACCAGAAGGTATAGCGAAAGCCCGACCGCGACAGCGCATAGCCGCCCAGCGTACCGATGGTCAGCGAGGTGCAGACGACAAAAAAGCACACGACGAAGGTGTTGATGGCGGCGCGCCAGAACTCTTCCTGCACCCAGGCGCCCTCATATCCCGCCAGGGTGAACGGGCTGCCATGGGTTTCCCGGGTGTTCCTGCCGGTGATCGCGTTGGTCCAGTCGGCGATCGAAAAGAAATCGAGCTCGACCTTGAACGACCCCCACAGCGTCCAGACAAAGGGGAACGCCGCGATCAACAGCCACAGGACGATGAACCCGCTGGTGACCAGCCGCAGGCTGCGCGGCGCGCGTTGGGCCTTCGATGCCATGTCAGTGCTTTCCCTTGAAATCGCGCCAGGTGCGCACAAGCACCGGCGACAGCAGGATCGCCACCCGATGATGGTCATCACCGATGTCGCCGAGGCCGCCGAAAGCTGCCGCGTCTCCCCGCCGAGATCGTTGAAGATGATCCAGGACAGCGATGTCGCATGGGCCGATGCGTTGAAGCCGACGATCGGTTCGAAGACCCGGAAATTGTCCATCAGCTGGATCAGCGCGACAAAGGTCACCAGCGGCATCAGATGCGGCACGACCACGAAACGGACCTGCTGCCAGCGCGTGGCGCCGTCGATCCGGGCGGCTTCCAGCTGGTCCTGGGGCAGGGTCTGCAGCCCGGCATAGAAGACGACAAAGGCAAACGGCGCCGAATGCCAGATGCCGTAGACGATCAGCATGATCCAGGTCAGCCCGGTCGACGCCTTCAGCGAAAGATCGGGGTCGTTCGCGGCCCACTGGATGAACGACCCGATGATCCCCCGGCTGTCGATCATCCAGAACAGGATCAGCGAGCCGACCAGCGGGGTCACGATCATCGGCAACAGCGAGAAGAAGATCACCAGCCCCTTGAGCCGCCGGTGCAGCGTGTTGACGGCGAGCGCGATGATCAGGCCAAGCACGATCAACAGCGGCGTCACCACGAAGGTGTAGGTCAGCGTGAACGCCATCGCCCGATAGAACGGCAGATTGCCGAGCCGTGACAGGAAATCGCCGATCCCGTCCGCGGCGCGCCAGGCCGCGGCCACCTCGGAAAATGCCAGATGGCCGCGGTCGATATAGATGTCGAGGCCGACAAACCGGCCAAGCGGCTGCTCCGCGCGCAATTGCCGCGTCGCCTCCTGGTCGATGGTGGTTTCCGGCTGGCAGCCGAACGGCCCGCAATTCTCGACCGTCTTCAGCACCGCCTCATGGGGCGCGAACATCGACTGCATGACCACCGACACGATGGGCGCCGCGATGAACAGCAGCATCGCCAGCCCGGTGGGCAGAAAGAACCAGAAGAAGGTCCGGTGTTTCATGGCCTGGTCAGTCGCTTGCCGGGTGCCGGGGGGCGCGGACGCCCCCCGCGCCGCGGGCTATTGCAGATAGCCGTTTTCACGCGCCGCCGCCGAATAGGCGGCCTCGACATCGGCCAGCGCCTGTTCGGCGCTTTCCTTGCCCTGCATGAAATCGGCCAGCTCGTTGCCAAGCGCGGTGTGCATCAGCCCCATATAGGGCAGCATCGGATAGGGGATGGTGCCCGCCTGGGCGGCCTCGAACACACCCACCGCGGCGGGGGTCGGCTGATAGCCCTCGATCAGCCAGACCGCCTGGGAGGCGACCTCGTCATCGGCCATCAGCGCGGGCTTGATCCCGTTCATCATGGCGATGAAGGTCGCCTCGGCCTCGGCATCGCTGATGTTCTTGGCGACCGTCCAGCCATCCCACCACAGGGTCGAGGCGGGGATATCCCCGCCGCCCACGGTCATCGGGCCGGCGATGGCAAAGCCGTCCACGACCTCTTGCGGCACGCCCTCGGCGGTGACGAGGGTGGCGGCACGGCTGCCCCACATGTTCATCAGCGCGACGTTGCCGGCGCGGTATTCGGCGTTGGTGGCGTTCGAATCATGGGTCAGGAAATCGGGGTTCATGTATTCCGACAGCGCCTTCATCATCTCCAGCGCCTTCGCGCCCGCCTCGGAATTGACGTTCGGCTCGGCCGTGCCGGGCTTGAAGTGCTGGCCGCCGAAGCCCAGGAACATGTTGTTGAACTCCTGGGCCAGGTTCCAGCCCGCGGCATAGGCGCCGCCGATCGGATTTTCCATGATGCCCGCCGCGCGGATCGCCTCGGCCGCGGCCAGCATCTCTTCATAGGTCTTTGGCGGTTCGATCCCAAGCGCGTCGAGCACATCCTTGCGGTAAACGAGGTGCTGGGCGTTGGCCATGAACGCCACCGCCATGATCTGGCCGTCGATGGTGACCAGCTGATTGGGGTTCAGGCCGGCACCGTATTCGGCGACCAGATCGTCAAGCGGGCGGATCACATCCTCGTTCAGCAGCGCCACGATCGACGAGTTGGCGATGATCGCCGAGGTGTATTCGGCCGGATTGCCCTGCATGCCCGCCAGATTGATCTTCTGGTGATCCGCGGTCAGGTTGGTCGTGACCTCGGCGCCGGTGCATTCCTGCGCGCCCGCGCCGACCGTCTGGATCGCCGGGAACTCGTTGCCCACGATGCTGACGCGGGCCTCGATCTCACAGGCCGCCGCGCCGGTTGCGGCAGCAAGGGCCAGTGCGCTGGCTGCGGTCAGTCGTTTCAGAAACATGCGTCTCTCCCTGTTATTGGCGATGCGCCTTGCAACCGCGCATCGTCTTTGGACCCGGGGGGATCGGCCCCGGGAATGTCATGCGGTCGGCACCTCGATCCGCGTGCCCGTTCGACCGTCGAACAGATGGCAAATCCCTCTCGGGACCGACAGCGATACCGGATCGCCGATCTCGGCGCGGTATTCCTTGGGCGCGCGGACCGCGATCAGGTCGCCACCGCTGCGCACCGTCACCATGGTCGCGTCGCCCAGCAGCTCAAGCGTATAGATCGGCGCCTCGATCTCGTGATGGCCGGCATCGCCCAGCCCCGCATCCTCGGCCCGGAAGCCCAGCGTCACCGGCCCGTCCGGCGCGGCGAAGCCTTCAATCCGAACCCGGTCGGCGACAAAGGTGCCGCCCTTCAGCTGGCCCTTCAGAAGGTTCATCGCGGGGTTGCCGATGAACCCCGCGACAAAGGTGTTGGCCGGGCGATCATAGATGTCGGTGGGGGTGCCGACCTGCTGGACGACGCCGCTTTCCATCACCACGACCCGGTCGGCCAGCGTCATCGCCTCGATCTGGTCGTGGGTGACATAGATCGTGGTGACCTTCAGCTCGTGGCTGAGATTCTTGATCTGCGCCCGGGTCGACACCCGAAGCTTGGCGTCGAGATTGGACAGCGGTTCGTCCATCAGGAAAACGTTGGGTTCGCGCACGATGGCGCGCGCCAGCGCCACACGCTGGCGCTGACCGCCCGACAGTTCGGCCGGCTTGCGATGCAGGAATTCGTCGAGTTCCACCATCGCGCAGGCGCGGCGCACCCGTTCGTCATGGCTGGCCTGCGCGATGCCGCGCACCTTCAGCGGAAAGCGGATGTTCTCGTAGACGTTCATGTTGGGGTAGAGCGCGTAGCTCTGGAACACCATGGCGACATCGCGGTCCTTCGGCTCCAGATCGTTGACCCGCCGGCCGTCGATCAGGATATCGCCTTCGGTCGGGTCCTCGAGCCCCGCGACCATCCGCATGGTTGTCGTCTTGCCACAGCCCGACGGACCGAGCAGCACCAGGAATTCCCGATCGGCGATCGTCAGGTCGAACTTGTCGACCCCGGTGAAGCTGCCCCACCGCTTGGAGACATTGCGCAGCTGGACTTCGGCCAAACCTTCCCCCCCTGGCGCGCCGCGCATTTTGCATGCGCTTGCAACGAGGCTAGACTTGGCTGCGACAACTTGGCAAGGGGTTTCTGCAAACGTATGCAAGGGGCGCCGGGGACGATGGACTTCCAGGCAGAGAAGGCGCAGGTCCGGGCCTGGTACGCCGCGCTGGACGCGGCTGCCCCGGACGAAATCGACAGCGTGGCGGCGCGGTTTCTGGCGCCCGACTGCCTGTGGCGGGGGTTTCATCCGTTCGGCGAACTGGCCGGACCCGGCGCCGTGGCGGCCGCGTTCTGGCAGCCCTTGCGCCGCGCACTGACCCGGATGCAGCGGCGGCAGGACATTTTCCTGGCCGGGCGCAACGAGATCGACGGGTTCACATCGGTCTGGGTGATCTCGATGGGCCATCTGATGGGCCTTTTCGATGCGCCCTGGCTGGGCATCGCGCCGACCGGCAAGATGGCCTTCCTGCGCTATGCCGAATTCAACCGGGTCGATGCCGGGCGCATCACCGAAACCGCGATGTTCTTCGACATCCCGCATCTGATGATGCAGGCCGGCCTGCAGCCCTTTCCGCCCCAGACCGCGGCGCATCTGGTCCAGCCGGGGCCGGCGACCCATGACGGCCTGCTGTTCGGCCCGCAACCCGCGGCCGAAGGGGTGGCCACCCTGGCCGTGATCAACGCGATGATCGCCGACTCGGACTGGAAATCGCCGCTGCCGCTGGAGCAGGAACTGGCGCATACCTGGCATGACGACATGATCTGGTGGGGGCCCGCCGGCATCGGCGCGACCTGCACCATCGCGCGCTATGCCCGCCAGCACGCCGCGCCGTTTCGCGCCGCCTTCGCCGATCGCTCGACAACCACCCATCGCTGCCGCCTGGCCGAAGGGCATTATGGCGGGTTCTTCGGCTGGCCCAATTTCACCGTGCGCCACAAGGGCGGGTTCATGGGCATGCCGGGATCGGCCACGACGGGCGAGATGCGGGTGATCGACATCTACCGCCGTGCCGGCGACAAGCTGGCCGAGAACTGGGTCTTCGTCGATCTGCTGCATTTCTGGAAAACCCAGGGGGTCGACATTCTGGCCCGCATGGCCGAGGTACCGCGCACATGACCGGCTGGATCGACGCGCATCACCATCTGTGGCAACTGACGGCGGTTCGGTATCCGTGGCTGATGGCACGGGGCGAGACGCGGTTCTTCGGCGATCCGACCCCGATCCGGCGCGACTATCTCCTGGACGAATTCCGCGCCGAGGCTGCCGCCGAAGGCGTCGTCGCCTCGGTCCATATCCAGGTCGGCGCCGCCGACCCCCTGGCCGAGGCGCGCTGGGTCCAGCGGCAGGCCGATGCCGCGCCCGATTGGCCGATGGTCCAGGTCGTGTTCGCCGATCTGACGGCCGCCGACCTGCCGGCGCAGCTCGACACCCTGCAGGGCCTGTCGACGGTGCGCGGGGTGCGTCAGATCGTTGGCCGCGCACCGGGGGAGGACGCGCAGACCGGCACCAACGCGCTGCTCGACGATCCGCGTTTTCTGGCCGGCCTGCAGGAGGCCGGCCGGCGCGGCCTCAGCTTCGATCTGCAGCTGATCCCCGAATTGATGGCAAAGACCGCCCGTGTGCTGGCCCAGGCGCCCGAAACGCCCGTGGCGCTCTGCCATGCCGGCTCGCCCCATGATCGCAGCGCGGCGGGCCTCGCCAGCTTGGGCCGAGGCGCTGACGCGGCTGTCCGATCTGCCGCAGGTGACCTGCAAGCTGTCGGGTCTGGGCATGTTCGACCATGGCTGGACGCCCGACCGTATCCGGCCCATCGTTGACACCGTGCTGGCGCAATTCGGGCCCGAGCGCACGATGTTCGGGTCGAACTTTCCGGTCGACAAGCTTTACAGCGACTACCGCACCGTGGCCGAGGCGTATCGCCAGCTTGTGCCCGCGGCCTGGCAGGGCCGGGTGTTTCGCGGGACGGCCGAACACTTCTATCGTCTGCGCATCCCGGCATCGGCCTGAACCCGGCCCCGGTCTGCCGGCGCGGTGTCATACCAAGGCGAAATGCGTTACGCTCATTGCAGCCTGGCCGTGTCCGATCGCATGGCAAGGCGCCGCACCCTGCGGGGCGCGCAGGATTTTCCAGAAAATCCTGCGCGGGCCGAGTTTTCCGGAAAACTCGGTGCGCCATACGCGTCGACGACGAAGACCAACGGTCATTGACGATGACCGGTATCCGCCCCGTCGCGCCGCCCAACCGCCAATCCTGTCCTATCCCAAGGGTCAAGATTGGTGGTCGGGCGGGGAGGCGGACAGGCGCAGTGAGTCAAGCTCATTCCAGCTTGGTATCAGTCGTCATGCTCGCGGAAAAAGGCGGCGGTCGCGGCGACCATCGCATCGAGCGTTTCGGTCGTTGTGAAGACGTTGAAAACATGGTCCATATCGGCCGTCCACAGCATTTCGGGGCCGTCATGGGCGGCGATGAACGCGTCTGCATCCGCGGGCAGGACCGTGGTGTCGAGCGTGCCCCTGGTGACGAAGAGCGGCCCGTCATAGGCGGCGATCTCGGCCATCGGATCGAAGGTCGCGATGCCCTCGAAGAAGGCCCCGTTCAGCCCGATTTCGGCGCCCCAGGGCAGCGTCGCGGTGATGGTTTCATCGGGCGCGGCGGCCATGCCGGCGGCCATCGTCTCGGCGCCCAGAATGCCGCCATAGGTGGTTTCGGGGTCGCCGACCGCTTGCCACAGCGCGACCGCGTCGAGGCCCTCCGCCCGGCCGGCAACGGCCGCCGCGACCAGGCCGCCCTGGCTCCAGCCGATCACATGGATGTCGTCGCCATCGACCGCGTCGAGCGCCCGGAGATAGTCGATGGCGGCCAGCGCGTCGGTCACCTGGCCTTCGAATGTCGTCGCCTCATAGGTCATGTCGGCAACGCTGTCGCCGGAACCGCGGAAATCGATCCGCAGGCTGGCGAAGCCGTCCTCGGCCAGCAGCCGGGCCGCGCGGCTGAACACGCCGTCATCGGTGTTCGGGATCGCCAACTCGTCCCGCGATCCGGTAAAGCCATGCAGCAACAGCACCACGGGCGCCGGCGGGCCATCGGGGGTGGCCAGGGTTGCGACCATCGCCTGGCCGTCGGACATGAGCTGCACGGTCTCTTCGGCGGGCTGCGCAAGCGCGATCCCCGGCGCAACCGCGCAGAGCATTGCGACCGTCATTGATCTGGGCATATTCGGACTCTCCCGTTTTCTGTGGCTTGCCTCGGCGGGCAGCGTGGCCCGCGCCCGGTCGGGGCGCAAGCCTTGGAGTTTCTGTGCGGGCCTCGATCAGGCGGCAAGCGGCCGGGCCGTATCGGCCGACCAGCGGCGGCCGGGCCGGTAGCGCGACGCGACCCGCCCCTCGCGCAGGGTGAAGAGGTGAAGCCAGCCATTGTCGAACAGCGCCTGCACCTCGGGATGCTGTTCCAGCACCCCGGCGATGGCATCCTCGGGTGCCTCGATCATCACCGACAGGCGCAGTGGCTCATGCGCCAGGGCGGTGCCGTCATGGACCGCCTGCCAGGGCAGGCCCGGTCGCAGCCGGCCGCCATTGCCTTCGACCACGCCGATCCCGCCGACCACATTGTGGATCAGCTTGTTGCCGCCGCCGAATGCCGCCGGCGCCACCGCCGAGCCGTAATATTGCAGGCTGATCCAGCTGGCGACGACGACGGGCGCGGTCAGGATCAGATCGAGCGTGGCGAAGTCCTCATCGGTCTGCCAGTCATAGCTGTGCAGAAACGCCCGCCCGGCCAGATCGGCGCCTGCCGTCACCGCGCGCGGCGCGGCGATGAAGGCGGCGCAACCGGCAAGCCCCCATTCGGGCCGGATCTCGGCCCAGTCGGTTGCCCGTTCGGCGACCGTCCGGGCGGTTGCCCCGGGCAGCCGGCGCGCCCGCTCGGCGCGGGCCAACTGGCCGGCAGCGCGCAACCAGCTGCGCGCCTGGCGCAGATCCTCGGCGTGATCGGGCGCCGGGTCGTCGGGGTAAAGCGTGATCGCGTCGGTCGTGGTGTCGTGCAGACCGGCGACGAACAGCGTGTCCGCAGCCATTTCGATGCCGTGATCGGCCAGCCCGGCACGGGTTTCGGGATCGTTGAGCAGCCGGGCCAGCAGCCGCGCCGATACCTCGCCGGTATAGCCGCCACAGGCACCGCAATGATAGGCGCTGGCATGCGGGTTGTTCGTCACCTGCGCGCCATGGCCAAGCAGCAGGACCAGCCGGCCGAAGCCGCCGGTCATGCTCATGGCCTTCAGGACCCTGGCGCCAAGCTCGGCCTTCACCGCAGCAGCCAGATCGCCGACGATATGGGGCATCGCATCGGCTGCGGGGGCCTTGCCGCCCCGACCCAGCGCGTCCCGCACAAGCTTGCCGCCATAAAACGGCCCCGCTGCCTCGACGAAGGCGAAAGAGGACACCGCCGCCTGGCGGAACCGGCCCCAGGCGCGGGCGGCACGGGCGCCGATCCGGGCGGCCTGTTCGGCCGGTCCCGGCGCGTGGCTTGTCGATGTCATCTGCGGCGTCAGCAGAACCGGCAGATGCGCCTCGACCACGTCCGAGCCGCGCGCGGTATGCGCCACCGGCAGGCCGAAGAAACCGGCGAACCCGATCGTCTCGATCCCGGCATCCTGCGCCTCGAGCGCGCGCCGGAACACCTCGGACCGGACATCGATGCAGAACGCCGCCTGCAGCGCCGGGCGCCCCGCCGGGCCGGCCGGGCCGGCCAGCAGCGAAGCCAGTTCGCGCTGGCGTGCCCGCTCGGCGGCCTCCTGCAGGATGGCGTCGACCACCTGATCGGCGCTGGCGGCGATGGGCGCGGCATGGGCGGCCACGGTTTCCTGCCATGCCGCCGCGACCTGGGGGTGACGTGCCAGCAGCGCCTCTTCCCAGACCAGCCGGACAGCGAGAAGATCGGCCAGCGTGCCGTCCGTCTCGCCGGCCAGTTCGGCCTGCCACAGCAGCCAGCGGCCATGCTGGGCCCAGCCTCCGAGATCCATCAGCAGGCGGTGAAACACCGTTTCCGCCGCGGCCTCGGCGATGCCCAGGCTTTCGGCGGCGCGCAGGATGGCCCGTTCGGGGGTGTCGGGCGCCGAAGACGCATGCTCGCAGAACCCGGACAGGCCGGCGATTTCCGGGGTCAGGTCGCGGCCCGCCCAGGATTGCCAGGCGGCAAAGGCGTGCTGCCCGGGGGCGGGTGACCACAGCGCCTGGCCGCGGTCGAAATACCCCGCCGCCCAAAGGCCGATCGTCTTTTCGATGACCGACGGCCAGTCGACGCCGCTTGCCTCGGCGGCGAGGTCGGCCACCGTCGGCAGAGCCCGCGGCGCCGCCGGGCCGGGTGTTGCCGCCGCCGCCTTCAGCGCCGCAAGATCGCGCGGCTTCAGCGGCGCGGCACAGGCGGCCAGCGCACCGGCCAAATCGTCATCGGTGATCCGCCCGGCCGCGATCTCGGCGGCGAGGTCGGCACGGGGCCGGGTCAGGGCCACGCCGGCGACCCGGGCCAGCCGCGCCGAGGCGGTTGCCAGATCCTCGCCGGTCTGGCCAAGGAACGGGTTGACGGCCACCGTCGCTTCCAGCGGGAAGGCCGGTGGGATGTCGCGCGCGGCGGCCTCGGCGGCCTTCAGCAATTCGGCGATCCGGGCCGGCGCGATCTGGACAGATTTCACGAACATCGGGTTTTCCCCTTTGGATCAGTTGGTTTTCGCCATCCGGAAGCCGCCGATCAGGCGGTCGAGAAGCGCGTTGAGATAGAGGCCGTTGGCCAGATGGACCCGCAGCCCGGCGGTTGCCGGATGATGCGACCAGAGCGGGAACAGCGCCTGGGCGAAGGCGACGCCGCCGAAGGACAGCACCGCAAGCGCGATCAGCGCCCATTCGAGCGGGCCCGGCGCGGGCGTCGCCGGCAATGCCGGCCCCCACAACGCCTCGGCGGCGAGCTGGAAGGTAAAATAGGCGCCCGCCGCACCCAGCGAGGCCAGCGCGGTGCGCCGCGTCAGTGCCGCCGGCGCCGTGTCGGCCAGACCCTGGGCGACCAGATAGGCGACACCGAAGATCAGCATCGCGCCAAGCGCCAGGGCCTGCGCCGTCTTGGGGCCCTCGATCGCCGTGAAGACGGCCGCGACCCCGAAATACAGCACCAGCGCCAGGGCAAAGGATTTCAGCACCGCACCGATCTTCGGCACCGCAACGGGCCCGGGCCGGCGCAATCCGGCCACCGCCTGCACCGCCCCGCCCGAGGACAGGAAGGCATGCGCCTTGTACATCGAATGGGCGAAGATGTGCAGCAGCGCCAGCGCCCACAGCCCAAGCCCGCATTGCAGCAGCATGAAGCCCATCTGCGACACGGTCGACCAGGCAAGCGCGGTCTTGATCGCGCTTTGGGTCAGCATCACCACCGCGCCGAACAGCGCCGTGAACCCGCCGATCATCGCCAGTGCGGCCATCGAACCGGAACTGGCCTGGACAAGATCGGCCAGACGGATCAGCAGCACGCCGCCGGCATTGACGATGCCGGCATGCAGCAGCGCCGAGACCGGGGTCGGTGCCTCCATCACCTCGGTCAGCCAGCCATGCACCGGAAAGGCGGCCGTCTTCAGCGCCGCCGCCAGAACGACAAGCGCGATGGCGACATGGCCGGCCGGCGAAAGACCCGCCGCCGCGGCCTCGGCCAGGCCAGCGAGGTCGCCGACCCCGAGGCTGGCCACCAGCAGCAGCGCCGCAGCCGCCAGCGCCACGTCTCCCAGATGCCAGACCAGCGCGAATTTCGTCGCCGCCCGGCGCGCGGCAGGCCGTTCGGGGTAGAACAGCAAGAGCTGGCGAAGCCCGATGCCGACGCCGACAAACGCCAGGACAAGGAGCGAAAGACTGCCGGCCTGCGCCACAACCAGCACCGCCGCCAGCGTGCCCAGAAGCAGCACGTGAAACCGGGTTTCGCGGGCCTCGCCATCCATGTAGCTGCGCGCATAGCGGGTCACGATCCAGGCGATGAACGCCACAAGGACGGTCATGGTGGCGCCCACCGCATCGAAACGCAGGACCGGCGCCAGCGCACCGGTGCCGAAAGCGATGGTGGTGGGCCCGGCGATCAGCAGTTGCACGACACCCGCCAGCGCCAGCGCAAGCGCGCCCAAAGAGGCGATTTCGGGCAGCCGCGCGCGGCCGCGCGGGCGGTCGGCAGGTTGGGCCAGCAGGACGGCCGCGGCGGCCAGCAGGACGAGTGGGGCCAGCAGACCCAGCGAAAAGGATGGCGGCATGGCGGTTCTCCGGAATGTCGACAGTCTGACGGTCGTCCTAGCGCCTGGACTTATTCAAGAAAACTACATATATTTCATGGTATCGTTCTGTCTGATAGAAGTATGGCACATCTCAACCTGCATCATCTGCGGCTGTTCCGGGCCGTGGCGCGCGACGGCACCCTGACCGGGGCGGCACGCGCGCTGAACCTGTCGCAATCCGCGCTGTCGACGCAGATCCGCACGCTGGAGGCCGCGCTTGGCCATGATCTGTTCGAGCGGCGCGGGCGCGGCCTTGTCCTGACCGAGGCGGGGCATATCGCGCTCGACCATGCCGAGGCGATCTTTCGCACCTGCCGAGGATCTGTCGGCGACGCTGCAGCATGTCGGGACGGCGCGCCGGGTCCTGCGGATCGGCGCGCTGGCCACCCTGTCGCGCAACTTTCAGATCGGTTTCGTGCGGCCGCTTCTGGGCCGGGCCGATGTCGAGGTGGTGCTGCGATCGGGCCCGCAGGCCGAGCTGCTGCGCGCGCTCGAGGCGCTGTCGCTCGACATGGTGCTGACCAATCTGGTGCCGGCGCGGGATGCCGCCAGCCGCTATCTGGTCCACGAACTGGCCACGCAACCGGTCAGCCTGGTCGGGCCGCCGGAACTTGCCGGGCGGTCGCTGGCCGCGCTGCTGGCGTCCGAGCCGTTGATCCTGCCAACCCCCGAGGCGGCGCTGCGGGCGGCGTTCGACGCCATGCTGGGGCGGCTCGACGTGGTGCGCGCGTGGCGGCCGAGGCCGACGACATGGCGATGCTGCGTCTGCTGGCGCGCGCCGGGGCCGGGCTGGCGGTGATCCCGCCCGTGGTGGTGCGCGACGAACTGGCCAGCGGGACCCTGCACGAGCTTGCCCGGCTCGACGGTATTGTCGAGAGCTTCCTTGCCGTGACGTTGCAGCGGCGCTTTCCGAACCCGCTGGTGGCCGAAATCCTGGGCGCTTTCCGCGCCGGTCGGGACTGATACCAAGCTGCAATGAGCGTGACTCATTGCAGCTGGCCCGCCTCCCGCCCCCGCTTCCCGCCCGACCACCAATCCTGACCGTTTGGATAGGACAGGATTGGTGGTCGGGCGGGGAGGAAGGGCGCGGGCGGCGGCGAACGGTCATTCCCAATGACCGTTGGTATGATTGCGGACGTAGCTGACCATCGGGCGGGCGGCGGATAACGGTGATGATCGCTGAACGTCGGTATCGGGGGGCGCCCGGGCGGGGGATCGACCCCCGCCCGGGCGCCGGCGGCTCGCGCCCCTTCGGGGCGCGCGTGCCGCCCCGCCAGGCGGCGTGGCGGGGCGGGCGGCGGATAACGGTAATTCTCGGTCACCGCTGGCAATTCGCGCCCGATGCATCAGCATCGGGCGCGTGCCCACCCGGGCGGGCGCTCAGCAACCTCAGTGGAACCGAACGGGCGCCGCCGCCTAGCGCGCCTCGACATCGACATAGTCGCGCCGTGGCGCCCGGTATAAAGCTGCCGCGGCCGGCCGATTTTCTGCACCGGGTCGGCGATCATCTCCTTCCACTGCGAAATCCAGCCGACCGTGCGCGACAGCGCGAAGATCGGCGTGAACATCGCGGTCGGAAAGCCGATCGCGTCAAGGATGATGCCGGAATAGAAATCGACGTTGGGTAGAGCTTCTTCTCGATGAAATAGTCGTCCTCGAGCGCGATGCGCTCCAGCTCCATCGCCACCTGCAGGGTCTCGTTGTGCTCGATCCCCAGCAGGCCCAGCACCTCATGCGCCGATTCCTTCATCACCGTTGCGCGCGGGTCGAAATTCTTGTAGACGCGGTGACCGAATCCCATCAGCCGGAACGGATCGTCGCGATCCTTGGCCTTGGCGATGTATTCGGGGATGCGATTGCGCGACCCGATCTCTTGCAGCATTTCCAGGCAGGCCTGGTTCGCGCCGCCATGGGCCGGGCCCCAAAGGCAGGCGATCCCGGCCGCAATACAGGCGAACGGATTGGCCCCCGACGAGCCAGCCAGCCGCACGGTCGAGGTCGAGGCGTTCTGCTCGTGATCCGCATGCAGGGTGAAGATGCGGTCGATCGCCCGGGCAAGGATCGGGTTGACCTCGTATTCCTCGGCCGGGACCGAAAAACACATGCGCAGGAAGTTCGACGCATAGTCGAGGTCGTTGCGCGGATAGACGAAGGGCTGGCCGACCGAATACTTGTAGGCCCAGGCGGCGATCGTGGGCATCTTGGCGATCATCCGGATCGCCGCGACCTCGCGCTGCCAGGGATCGTTGATGTCGGTCGAATCGTGGTAGAAGGCCGACATCGCGCCGACCACGCCGACCATCGTGGCCATCGGATGCGCATCGCGCCGGAACCCGCGAAAGAAGTTCTGCATCTGCTCGTGCAGCATGGTGTGGCGGGTGACCCTGGTCTCGAAATCCTCCAGCTCCTCGGCCTTGGGCAATTCGCCATAGAGCAGCAGATAGCAGACCTCGAGGAAGTGCGACTTCTCGGCCAGCTGGTCGATCGGGTAGCCGCGATAGAGCAGCTCCCCCTTGTCGCCATCGATGAAGGTGATGGTCGATTCGCAGGACGCGGTCGAGGTGAAGCCGGGATCATAGGTGAACAGCCCGGTGGTGCCGTAAAGCTTGCCGATATCGATGGCGTCCGGGCCACAGGAGGGGGAATAGACCGGGAACGCATGCTCGGCCCCGTCAACCCGAATCGTCGCCGTCCCAGTTCGTTCGGCCATCATGCACCTCGCTGTTCGATGGGCCCCTGGGGGCCCGAAACGGCGCCGATGGCGCCCAGGCTTTTCCGTCGCCCGGGGCCGGTGCCCTAGCCGGTCGCGTCGGCGAGCCTGGCGAGGCTTTCTTCCGGCCCCAGATGGAGCATCATGTCAAAGATGCTCGGTGTCGCAATTCGGCCTGCAAGCGCGGCCCGAACCGGCTGCGCAACCTGGCCCAGCTTCATCCCCCGTGACGCGGCAAATTCCGAAACGGCCGCTTCCAGCGCGCTGCGGGACCAGTTAGCATTTTGCAACTGCGGCGTCAAATCCTGCAGCGCAGCACGGGCTTCGGGATCGAGCGCGCGAGCGGCCTTGTCGTCGGGCTGGACCGGCCGCGCGGCCAGCAGGAAATGCGCCTTCTCCAGCAGGTCGGGGATGCGCCGCGCCCGGTACTTCAGGATCGGCAGCGCGTCGCGCAGCCGTTGGGCGACACCGGGGGGCAGCGGCGGCGCCCCGGTCGCGGCCAGCCAGTCGGCGATCCCCGCCATCAGCGTGGCGTCATCGGCCATGGCAATGTGGCGGGCCGAGATGTGGTCGAGCTTTTTCGCGTCGAACCGGGCCGGCGCCCGGGTGATGCCGTCCAGATCGAACCAGGCGATCGCCTGCTCGGTGGTGAACACCTCGTCATCGCCATGGCCCCAGCCGAGCCGGGCCAGGTAGTTGCGCATGGCCGCGGGCAGATAGCCCAGGCGGCGGTATTCGCCGACCCCCAGCGCGCCATGGCGTTTCGACAGTTTCTTGCCGTCGGGGCCGTGGATCAGCGGGATATGGGCGAATACCGGGCGGTCCCAGCCCATGGCATCGTAGATCAGCGCCTGGCGTGCGGCGTTGGCCAGATGATCGTCGCCGCGGATCGCATGGGTCACCCCCATGTCGCGGTCGTCCACCACCACCGCCAGCATGTAGGTCGGCGTGCCGTCCGAGCGCAGCAGCACCATGTCGTCAAGCGTGTCGTTGCGCCAGGTGACCCGGCCCTGCACCGCATCGTCGATCACGGTCTGGCCGCTGCGCGGCGATTTCAGACGGATGACAAGGGGACATCGGGGCGCGCCGTGGGGTCGGCATCGCGCCACGGGCTTTGGAAATTGGTGGATCGGCCTTCGGCGCGGGCGGCCGCGCGAAAGCCGGCGATCTCTTCCTGGGTGGCATGGCAGCGATAGGCGGCGCCGCGGTCGAGCAGCGCTTGGGCCACCTCTGCATGGCGGTCGCGGCGGGCGAACTGGCTGGTCGCCTCCCCATCCCAGTCGAGCCCCAGCCAGGCGAGCCCGTCAAAGATCGCCTGCGTCGCCTCGGGGGTGGAGCGTTCGCGGTCGGTATCCTCGATCCGCAGCAGAAACCGGCCGCCCCGGCCGCGCGCGAACAGCCAGTTGAACAGGGCCGTGCGGGCGCCGCCGATATGCAGGAACCCGGTCGGCGACGGCGCGAAACGGGTCACCACGGGGGCGTCGGACATCGCGTTAACCTTTCGTCAACCCTGGGCGGTCAGGGTCGCCCGCGTTCTAGGGTCCAGCAGGCTGGGAAACAAGGCCGTGACGCGCGCAGGGATCGAGGCCGTTCTGCTCGCGCAGCGTGGCCATTGGTTCCTGTGGCTGCCGGTCGCGCTTGCCGTCGGGATCGGCCTGTGGTTCGGCCTGCGCTGGGAACCCGCGCCGCTCCATTATGCCGCGATGGTCGGGCTTGCCCTGGCGGCGTTGCTGGCGACCCGGGTCACCGATCCGGCCTGGCACCCGCTGGCCATTGGCGTTGTCGCGATCTGCGCGGGGTTCGTGCTGGCCGGATATCGGGCGCATGCGGTCGCCGGCCCGGTGCTGGGCTTTCGCTATTACGGTCCGGTCGAGGGGCGCGTCGTTGCGCTCGACCGGTCCTGGTCGAACGCGCCACGCATCACCCTCGACCGCGTGGTGCTGGACGATACCGATCCCGCGCGGGTTCCCGGGCGGGTGCGGATCGCGCTGCATGGCGATCCCGGCCCGGTGACACCCCGACCCGGCGAACGGGTCGCGGTGACCGCCTGGCTCTCCCCGCCGGCCGGCCCGGTGGAGCCGGGGGGCTATGATTTTCGCCGCCATGCCTGGTTTCAGGGGCTGGGCGCGGTCGGCTATGCGCGCAGCCCGCTGGTGCGGATCGAACCGGCCGGCGGCGGCGGGCCGGCCCTGCGGCTGTTCGCGCTGCGCATGGAGATCGCCGACTGGTTGCGGCGCGCGCTGCCCGGGCGCGAGGGCGCGTTTGCCGCCGCGATCGTCGTCGGTGACCGGTCGGGCCTCGACCGGCCGGCGCTCGACGCGCTCCGGGCCTCGAACCTGGCGCATCTGCTGGCGATTTCGGGGCTGCATATGGGGCTGCTGACGGGCACGGTGTTCGGCGCAATACGGCTTTTCCTGGCGCTGATCCCGCCGCTTGCCCTGCGCCTGCCGGCCAAGAAGATCGCCGCAGCGGCCGCGCTGGCCGCCGGGCTGGCCTATCTGCTGCTGTCGGGCGCAGCGGTGGCGACCGAGCGCGCCTTCATCATGGCGGCGGTGATCCTGGGCGCTGTGCTGCTCGACCTCAGGGCGATCACCCTGCGCGCGGTCGCGCTGGCCGCCATCCTGGTGCTGGCGATCCGGCCCGAGACGCTGACCGGCCCGGGCTTCCAGATGTCCTTTGCCGCGACCACGGCGCTCGTGGCGGCCTTTGCCGGGTTGCGCGATTGGGGCATGCGACGGGCAGAGGCGGGCCGCGCATACCGCCTGCCCGCCTGGGCACGGGGCGTCGCGGCGGTTGCGATATCCTCGGCCGTGGCGGGGGCGGCCACGGCGCCGATCGCGGCGGCCCATTTCAACCAGATCGCGCAATACGGCTTGCTGGCCAATCTTGCCAGCGTGCCCGTGATGGGGCTGGTGGTGATGCCGGCGCTGCTGCTGGCGCTGATGCTGTGGCCGCTGGGATTGGCCGGCCCGGCGCTGGCCGTTGCGGGGCTTGGCATCGGCTGGATCCTTGGCGTGGCCGAAACGGTGGCCGGCTGGCCCGCCGCCACCCGCCCCATCGTCAAGCCGCCCGGCGAGGTGCTGCCGCTGCTGGCCTTTGGCCTGCTGTTCGCGCTGCTCTGGCGGGGCCGGGCGCGGCTGGCCGGGCTTGGCCTTGGGCTGGTGGCGCTGGTGCTTTGGCAGGGCGCGGCGCGGCCGGATTTGCTGGTCTCGGCCGATGGCAAGCTCCTGGGCGCGATGACCGAGGCCGGCCGCGGGCTCGATCGGGCGCGGGGCAATGGCTTTATCGCCGAGGCCTGGCTAGAGAATGACGGCGACGCCGCCGCCCAGGAAACGGCCGCGGCACGCCGCGCCGCCCCGTCGCTGCATGTGATCCGGGTCGAACGCGATGCCGGTCCGGCGGCGCTGGCCGATGCCTGCCGCCATGCGGATGTGGTCATCGTCGAGGGCCGGGCGGCGGGCGATGCCTGCCTGGTGATCGATGCCGCCCTGCGCGCGCGGCTTGGCGCGATCGCGGTCCGACGCGGCGCCGACGGGCTGGTCGTTTCCGGGGCCGACGCGGTGGCGGGGCGGCGGCTGTGGGCACCGGGCAACGCCCCGGATGGAACGCGCGCGCCCGATCCGGACTAGGCGTTTCGCCGTGCAGGACGGGGCGAACCCCTGCGCCCTGCGCTGCCTTGGGCGTTGCTTGACGCCGTCGCCGGGTTGCGAAAGGAACGTCCGATCACCCCGACGCCGATGCCCGCACAGGACCGAACCATGCCGCATTTCCTTGATATCGCTGCCACGCCGCCCGCCGATCTGCGGGCCATGCTCGATCAGGCGGCGGCAATGAAGGCCGCCCGGGCCGGCCGCCCACGCGGCGCGCCCGACGATGCCCAACCGCTGGCCGGGCGGATCGTGGCGCTGATCTTCGAGAAGCCGTCGACGCGCACCCGCGTCTCCTTCGATGTCGGCGTTCGCCAGATGGGCGGTCAGACGCTGGTGCTGACCGGGTCGGAGATGCAGCTTGGCCAGGGCGAGAGCGTGGCCGACACCGCCCGCGTGCTGTCGCGCTATGTCGATCTGATCATGATCCGCACCTTTGCGCCGGCCACATTGCGCGAACTGGCCGCGCATGCCTCGGTGCCGGTGATCAACGGGCTGACGGATGCCTCGCATCCCTGCCAGATCATGGCCGACCTGCAAACGGTCGAGGAACGGTTGGGCCCGCTTGCCGGCCGCCGGGCGGTATGGCTGGGCGACGGCAACAATGTCTGCGCCTCGTGGATCGAGGCGGCGGCGGCGTTCGGCTTTGCCTTCACCTTTGCCGGGCCCGAGGCGCTGGAACCCGACCCGGAATGTGGTGGCGGCGGCCCGCGCTGCCGGGGCCGAGATCGCGATCGAACACGACCCGGCGCGGGCGGTTGCCGGTGCCGATGTGCTGATCACCGACAGCTGGCTGTCGATGCATGACGACCGCAATGCGCGCGACCGGCGGCACAATCTGCTGGCCCCCTATCAGGTGAACGCGGCGCTGCTGGCGGCCGCCCCCGACGCGGCGGTGCTGCACTGTCTGCCCGCCCATCGCGGCGAGGAGATCACCGACGCGGCGATGGACGGCCCGCAATCGGCGGTGTTCGATGCAGCCGAGAACCGGTTGCACGCGCAAAAGGCGGTGATGCGGTGGTGCCTTGGGGTCTGATACCGAAGCGCGATGCGCGTGGTTCATTGCGGTTGGTATGACGCCGCACGCTGGCGCGGCGCCATGGCGCGGCAGGGCAGGCTTGCCCGGCGTCTGAACAACTGCCAAAGCGACAGCACACATGAAAAAAGGAGAATCGCGATGAGCTGGCTGTTTCTGGTCATTCTCGGCATCCTCTCAATCGTCGCAGGGATCTATGCCCTGTTCAACGCGGTTGCGGCATCTGTTGTGGCGACCTTGATCGCGGGCTGGATGTTCGTCTTCTTCGGCGTCGTTCAAATAGCCGCCGCATTCCAGGCCAGCGGCTGGGGTGCGCGCATCCTGTCGGTGCTGCTGGGGGTCGTGGTTCTGGCCGTCGGCCTCAACATCATCGGCAAGCCGCTCGAGGGGATGCTGACGCTGACCTTTGTGATCGGGGTGCTTTTTGTCGCCTCGGGGATCGTCAAGCTGTTCCTCGGCTTTTCGGTGTCGGGCAATCTGCGCTGGACGATCCTGCTGTCCGCTGTCGCCTCGCTGATCCTGGGGGCCATGGTCTTGACCAACTTCCCGCAATCGGCCGAGATTCTGCTGGGCATCCTGCTGGCGGTCGAGCTGATCAGCAACGGCATCTGGCTTATGGCCATCGGCTGGGTCGAGCGCGAAGCGAAGAAGGTCGTCACCGCGGCCGTGAACCCGGACGCGGTCTGACGACGCGGCGCCGGTCCGGCTGGCCGATCGGCCGGCCCGACCGGTGCCAATTCGCTTTGCAGGCGGTCCGCCGGCCTGTATCCTGCCGGCGGAGGTGCGCCGATGGCCAAGGGCCGGACACGCGATACGGCATCCGCCGCGGACCGGTTTTCCGACGCGGTCTGGGCGGATGTGCTGTCGGCCGTCGACCGCACCTATGCCGAGCTGGTCGACCATCAGGAACGGCTCGAGCAGAAGAACGCCGAGCTCGAGACGATGCGGTCGTTCCTCGCCTCGATCCTGGCCTCGGTCTCGGACGTTCTGATCGTCGTGTCGCGCCGCGGCGCGGTCGAAGAGGTCTCGGCCTCGTTCCCCGGCCAGGCGGCGCGCGGCGGCTTTGCCGGGCAACCGGTTGCCGCGCTGTTCGACCCAGCCGATCGCGACCGGCTTGCGGCGGCGATGGTGCGGTCGGCCCAGGGCAGGACACCCGAGACCATCGAGGCCAGCCTGGCCGTGCCCGGCGATGCGGGCCCGATGGAACTGTCGATCAGCCCGCGCTTTGACGATCGGGGCCGGGTGATCGGCCATGTGCTGACCGGCCGGCCGCTGGGCGAATTGCGCCGCGCCTATGCCGAGCTGGAAGACAGCCACAACGCGCTGAAGGCGGCCCAGGCGCTGCTGGTGCGCAACGAAAAGCTCGCCTCGCTGGGCCGGCTGCTGGCCGGCGTCGCGCATGAGCTCAACAACCCGATCAGTTTCGTCTATGCCAACACCCATGCGCTCGATCGCTATGCCTCGAAATTCGAGACCTATTTCGAACGGGTCCAGGCCGGTGCCTCGCGCGATGAGTTGATCCGCCTGCGCGAGGAATTGCGGCTTGACCGCGAGGTCGGCAATCTGCGCGAGGCGGTGGCGGGGGCGCGCGACGGCGCCGAACGGGTGCGCGATATCGTCGAGGATTTGCGCCGCCTGTCGGCCGAAGGCAGCGGCGAAAAGGTCGTGTTCGACCTTGCCGAAACGGCGCGCATCGCGGCAAGCTGGGTCATGCGCGGGACCAGATGCGACACCAGGGTGGTTCTGGCCGGTGCGCCGCTTATCCGGGTTTGCGGCCGGCCCGGCCACATCCAGCAGGTGGTGATGAACCTGATCCAGAACGCGCTCGATTCCGTGGCCGGCCGGCCCGGTGGCCGGATCGAGGTCACCGCGGCAATCGCCGGCGGGCGCGCGGTTCTGACGGTTGCCGATAACGGGCCCGGTGTGCCCGAGGATCTGCGCCAGGCGATCTTCGATCCGTTCTTCACCACCAAGGCGGTGGGCCAGGGCACCGGGCTGGGCCTGGCGATCAGCCACAAGATCACCGAGGAGCATGGCGGCGAATTGCGGCTTTGCACCGATGGACCGGGCGGCTGCTTTCAGCTCGACCTGCCGCTGGCCGGGCCGGCGCATGAACGTTCTGTGGCTGCAGGCGGCGGGCTGCGGCGGCTGCACCATGTCGCTGCTGTGTGCCGAGGCGCCCAATATCTTCGACGCCTTGGGCGATGCCGGCATCCGCTTTCTGTGGCATCCCGCGCTGTCGGCCGAAACCGGGGACGAGGCGCGCGCGCTGCTCGACCGGATCGCGGCCGGCGCGCTGGCGCTCGATGTGCTGTGCGTCGAGGCGCGATCGCCCGGGGGCCGCGCGGCACCGGGCGTTATCAGATGCTGTCGGGCACCGGCCGGTCGATGCTGGACTGGGTGCGGGACCTCGCGCCCCTGGCCCGGCATGTCGTGGCCGTGGGCAGCTGTGCCGCCTTTGGCGGCGTGACCAGCGCGGGCGGCAACCCGTCGGACGCGGCCGGGCTGCAATATGAGGGCAGCCATGCCGGCGGCGTGCTGCCCGCGGAGTTTCGCAGCCAGGCGGGGCTGCCGGCGATCAATGTCGCGGGCTGCCCGACCCATCCCGACTGGGTCACCGAGACGTTGTTGCTGCTGGCCGCCGGCGCGCTTGGGCCCGGCGAGCTTGACGGCTTTGCCCGGCCGCGCTTCTTCGCCGAACATCTGGTCCATCATGGCTGCCCGAAGAACGAGTTCTACGAATACAAGGCCAGCGCCCGGCAGCCCGGCGAGTTGGGCTGCCTGATGGAGCATCTGGGCTGCGTCGGCACCCAGGCGGTGGGCGATTGCAACATCCGGCCCTGGAACGGGTCGGGCAGTTGCACGCGGGCGGGGTTTCCCTGCATCGCCTGCACAGCGCCCGAATTCGAGGAACCGCGCCACGCCTTCGCGGAAACGCCCAAGGTCGCGGGCATTCCGGTCGGCCTGCCATCGGACATGCCCAAGGCCTGGTTCATGGCGCTCGCCTCGCTGTCGAAGGCCGCCACGCCCGAGCGGCTGTCGCGCAATGCGGTGGCCGACCGGGTGGCGGTGCTGCCGGCGCCCAAGAAACCCCGCAGATGAGCGCCACGCGCCTGATCGTCGGCCCCTTCAACCGGGTGGAGGGCGATCTGGAGGTGCATCTGGACGTGGCCGACGGTGCCGTGCGCTCGGCGCGGGTGAACGCCCCCCTGTTCCGCGGGTTCGAGCGGATGCTCATGGGCCGCCCGCCCTCGGACGCGCTGACGCTGACCCCGCGCATCTGCGGTATCTGTTCGATCAGCCAATCGGCGGCGGCGGCCCGCGCGCTGGCCGCTGCCGGCGGCACGCCCCGGCCCCCCAGGGTGCGGCGATGGCCGCGCTGATCCATGCGGTGGAGAATGCCGCCGATCACCTGACCCATTTCAACCTGTTCTTCATGCCCGATTTCGCGCGGCCGTGCTATGCGGATCGCCCCTGGCACGGCCGCGTGGCGGATCGCTTTGCCGCGCTGGCCGGGGTGGCGGCGAAACAGGCGGTCGAAGCGCGCGCGGCGCTGATGCACATCCTTGGGCTGATGGCCGGCAAATGGCCGCACACGCTGGCAATCCAGCCCGGCGGGGTGACCCGGGCGCCCCGGCCCGCGCGACAAGGTGCGGATCACGGCGAGCCTGGCTGCCTTTCGTCGCTATCTGGAGGAAACGCTGTTCGGCGCCGAGCTTGAGGCCTTTGCCGCGCTGCCTTCGCACGACGCGCTGATCGGCTGGCGGTCGGGCGATGCCGGACTGTTCCTGAAGATCGCGGCCGATCTCGACCTCGATGCGCTGGGCCGCGGGTCGGGCCGGTATCTGTCCCATGGCGCCTATCCGACGGCAACCGGCCATGGCTTTGCCCCGGGTATCTGGCGCGACGGCGCGTTGCACCCGCTCGACCTGTCGGGGCTGGTCGAGGACACCGCCCATGCCTGGATGCTGGGCCCGGCCGCCCATCCCGCACAGGGCCAGACCCTGCCCGACGAGGCGATGCGCGACGCCGCCTATAGCTGGTGCAAGGCGCCGCGGCTCGATGGCCAGACGATCGAGACGGGCGCGCTTGCCCGCCAGGTGATCGACGGCCATCCGCTGGCCCGCGCGCTTGCCGGCGGCGGGGTGCTGGCGCGGGTCGCCGGGCGGCTTCTGGAGCTTGCCCGACTGCCGGGGATCATGGAGGCGCTGGCGCGCGACATCGACACGACCGCGCCGTTCATCAGCCACGCACCCATGCCGCGCGACGGCGCCGGGGTCGGGCTGGTCGAGGCAGCGCGCGGCGCGCTCGGCCATTGGCTGCGGGTCGAGGGCGGCCGCATCGCCGCCTATCAGATCGTCGCGCCGACGACCTGGAATTTCAGCCCGCGCGACGCGGCCGGCCAGCCGGGTCCGCTGGAGGCCGCGCTCGAAGGTGCGCCGGTCGGCGCCGGGGAAACCACGCCGATTGCCGTCCAGCACATCGTGCGGTCCTTCGACCCCTGCATGGTCTGCACGGTGCATTAGGCGATGCGGCCGCAAATCGGCGCAGCGCCCCGCGGGCCCGGTCGGGGCGACCGATGACCGGGCGGCGCATCCGGGTGCGCGGTCAGGTCCAGGGGGTGGGATTTCGCCCCTTTGTCTGGCGCCTGGCGCAAGAGATGGGCGTCGCGGGCGAGGTGCTGAATGACGGGCAGGGCGTGCTGATCCGCGCCCTTGGCGGCGACCTCGATGCGTTTGAGGCCGCGCTGGTCGACCGGGCGCCGGCGCTTGCGCGGGTCGATGCGGTCGAGCATGCGCCTGCACGCCTTCGCGGCCCCGCCCCGGGGCTTTACCATCTTGCCCAGCCGGGGCAGCGGCGCCGCGACCCGCGTGACGCCTGATGCGGCAACCTGCCCCGACTGCCTGGCGGAAATCCGCGGGCCGGGCCGGCGGCGCGGCTATGCCTTCACCAACTGCACCCAATGCGGGCCGCGTTTCACGATCCTCGATCGGCTGCCCTATGACCGGGCGCAGACCACCATGGCGGGCTTCGCGATGTGCCCTGCCTGCCGGGCGGAGTATGACGACCCGGCCGACCGGCGGTTCCATGCCCAGCCCATTGCCTGCCCCGATTGCGGCCCGCGCCTGTGGCTGGAGGTCGCCGGCGCGGTTGTGACGGGCGACCCGATCGGCGAAGCGGCGCGCCGTCTGGCCGCCGGACAGATCATCGGCGTCAAGGGGCTGGGCGGGTTTCACCTGGCCTGCGACGCGACGGATGCGGCGGCGGTCGCGCTCTTGCGCCAGCGCAAGCGGCGCCCGGCCAAGCCCTTTGCCCTGATGGCGCGGGCGGACATGCTGGCGCGGTTCTGCGCGCCGACCGATGGGGAATTGCAGCTGATGCGCGATCCGGCCGCGCCCATCGTGCTGGTCCGCGGCACCGGTGCCCTGCCCGAAAGCGTGGCGCCGGGGATGGCGCGGCTGGGGGTGATGCTGCCCGCCACCCCGCTCCATCACCTGTTGCTCGACGCACTCGGCGGCCCGCTGGTGATGACCTCGGGCAATCTGTCCGGCGAGCCGCAGGTCATCGGCAACGCCGAGGCGCGCGCAAAGCTCGGCGCCTTCGTCGATGGCTTCGTGATGCATGACCGCGACATCGCGCGCCGCCTCGACGACAGCGTCGAACGCGCCGCGCCGCGCATGGTGCTGCGGCGCGCCCGCGGGCGGGTCCCGGGAACCCTGCCGCTGCCGCCGGGATTCGCGGATGCGCCGCCGGTGCTGGCGCTGGGTGGCCAGATCAAGGCGGCGATCTGTCTGACCGGGTCCGGCCAGGCGCTTCTGTCGCATCATCTGGGCGAGCTCGATGCGGCGCTGGGATGGGAGGCGTTCCTCAAGGCGATCGCGGATTACACCGCGCTGTTCGACCATCGCCCGGCTTGCATCGCCTGCGATGCCCCATCCCGGCTACCGCACCACCCAGCATGCGCAAGGGATGGGCCTGCCGGTGGTGGCGGTGCAGCACCACCACGCCCATCTGGCCGCCTGCCTGGCCGAGAACCTCTGGCCGCGGGATGCCGGGCGCGTCGCCGGGATCATCCTGGACGGCACGGGATATGGGCCGGACGGCACGGTCTGGGGCGGCGAGGTGCTGCTGGGCGATTACGACGGCATCCAGCGGGTCGCGCATCTGGCGCCGGCGCCCCTGCCCGGTGGCGACCGGGCGGCGCGGCAGCCATGGCGGAACCTGCTGATGCGGCTCGACCAGGCGGGGCTGGCCGATATCGCCGACCGGTGGCTTGGCGATTTTCCGCGCGACCCGGTTCGTGCCGCGGCGCAGGCCGGGGTGAACGCGCCCATGGGTTCCTCGGCCGGGCGGCTGTTTGACGCGGTGGCGGCCGCGCTGGGGATATGCCGGGCCGCGCAGAGCTTCGAAGGCGAGGCGGCGATGCGGCTGGAGGCGCTGGCCACGGACGCGGCCGAGGCGCCCTATCCGTTTGCCGGAAACGGGCCCGCCATCGACCCCGCGCCGATGATGCGCGCGCTCGCCGCGGACATCGCCGCGGACGCCGAGCCGGCCGCATCGCGGCGCGCTTCCATGCCGGGTTGGCGCAGGCTTTCTGTGGCCCGGCCCGCGCCCTGGTCGAGGCCGGGCAGGCCGAAGCGGTGGCGCTGTCGGGGGGGTGTTTCCAGAATGCGCGGCTGATGCGGGACTGCCTTGCCGCGCTCGACGGCCTGCCGGTGCTGGTCCATCGCGAGGTGCCGGCCAATGATGGCGGGCTGGCGCTGGGCCAGGCGCTGATCGCGGCCGCCGGTCAAGATTGCAGGGCGCCGGCGCGCCGATAACGCCGACGGTCATGGATCGTCATCGTTCTTCGGCGCGCGCCCCGCCACCGCCGCCCACGCGACGGCGCGCCACCCCGGGATCGCGTCCAAGGCGTGGCGAGCGCCTACAACAGCCGCTGGGGCGCCCCCTCGAGCAACAGCAGCGCCAGCTTGGTCGCGATCCCCGCCGGCGCCGGAATAGCCGCCGGGGCCGTTTGCGGCCACCACCCGGTGGCAGGGGATCAGGATCGGCACCGGATTGGCCGCACAGGCCCCGGCCGACCGCCTGCGGGCTGACACCGAGACCCCGCGCGATCCGGCCATAGCTGCGCGTCTCGCCATAGGGGATCGCGAAAAGCGCCTCGCAGAAGGCATGCTGAAACGGCGTCGCGCGCGGCGCCAGCGGGATGGTGAAGCGCCGCAAACGGCCGGCGAAATACGCCTCGATCTGGGTGCGCGCCGCGGCCAGCAGCGACGTTTCATCGAAGCCGCTGCCGCCCCAGTCGAGCCGGGCGATGCCGCCGGCCGCCTCGGTCAGGGTGATCGGGCCCTAGCGGCGTGGCAACGGTCAGCCGCGTCACAGGAGGGTGTCGATGTCGCCGGCGCACACAGCGGCTACAAAGCCATCGGGATCGGCGGTGAACGCCGACAAGAGCCGAAAATGATCGGTCGCACGCAGATCGGTTGGCGACATTCCGCGATGCGTGATCCGCCACAGCCGTGCCCCCGGCACCGCCATCAGAATTGGGGAATGGGTGGCCAGGATGACCTGCGCATCCGCCTCGGCCTGGATTTCGGCAAGGAACCGCAGCAACATGGCCTGATGGCGCGGTGACAGGGCGCTTTCGGGTTCGTCAATGACGAACAGGCCGCCCCCGGCCATGCGATCGGCGAAAAGCCGCAGGAAGGCCTCGCCATGCGAGCAGCCGCGATACGCCGCGGCATCCGCCAGAACGCCGGTCAGCGCATGAAAGGTCTCGGCCCGAAAGAACCAGCCTTCGGTGACCTTCGGCAGCCAGGCGCCGCGCACATGCTGCCCGAGCACTGCCGCGCTTTCGGCTGGCGCGACGCCGCGATGCGCCTGGCTGCCGCCGCCCGGGCCGAACCCGGCAAGGGCGGCGATCGCTTCGACCAGGGTCGATTTGCCGACACCGTTCTCGCCCACAAGGATGGTCACCGGTTCGTCGAAAACAAACGCAAAGCCGGGCCCAGCCAGAGCAGATCGAAGGGGTGGCCGGTGGCAGCGCCGCCCCGATCGAGCCACACGCGCTTGAGCAACGGCGCACACAGGCGGGCCGGGCGGCGGCGCACCATGGCTATCGGCTCAGGCCTGCGTGGCGTGCGGCGACGTCGCCCGCCAGGGCGGAGGAGCCGCCCCTCACCCCAGCACCACGTCGCAGCGCCCGCAGACGCCTCTGTGCCGGTGGCGGCCCACATCGGGCAGCACCTTCCAGCAGCGCTGGCATTTCTGGCCTTCGGCTTTCTCGAACACCACGCCGATGCCGGGGATGTCGGGGGCCAGGCGGAACGCCTCGCCCGGGGCCGGGTCGGCGGTGATCTGCACGCCCGAGGTGATGCAGATATCGGCCATGTCGACGCCTTTCAGCGCCGCCCGCGTCGCGGCCTCCTCGACATGGATCACCGGCGCGGCCTCCAGGCTCGCGCCGATCGCACCGTCCCGTCGCTGCACCTCCAGCGCGCCGGTGACCACCCGGCGGACCTGCCGGATGCGCGCCCATTTCGCGGCCAGCGCGTCGTCGCGCCAGGCCGCGGGGGTTTCGGGGAAATCCTGCAGATGGACCGAGCTGTCATCGCCGGGAAATCGTTCCAGCCACACCTCTCTCCATGGTGAAGGTCAGCACCGGGGCCAGCCAGGTGACCAGCCGGTGGAACAGGATGTCGAGCACCGTGCGCGCCGACCGCCGCCGCAGACTGTCCGCCGCATCGCAGTAAAGCGGCATCCTTGCGGATGTCGAAATAGATCGGCCGACAGGTCCCATGTGGCGAAGTTGAAGAGCCGCTGGAACACGCCCTGGAAGTCATAGGCGGCATAGCCCGCCCGGGTTTCGGCATCGAGTTCGGCAAGCCGGTGCAGCACATAGCGTTCAAGCTCCGGCATCTCGGCCGGGTCCACCCGCTCGGCCTCCGAAAACCCCGCCAGATTGCCCAGCAGGAACCGCATGGTGTTGCGCAGGCGGCGATAGCTGTCCGAGACGCCTTTCAGGATTTCCGGCCCGATGCGCAGATCGGCGGTATAGTCCGACTGGCGCCACCCACAGCCGCAGGATATCCGCGCCATACTGTTTGATCACATCCTCGGCGCGACGGTTATTGCCGAGCGATTTGGACATTTTCATGCCCTTCTCGTCGAGCGTGAAGCCATGGGTTCAGTACGCCGCGATAGGGCGCGCGCCCGATCGTGCCGCAGGCCTGCAGCATCGAGGATTGGAACCAGCCGCGATGCTGGTCGGTGCCTTCGAGGTAAAGGTCGGCGAGCCCGTCTGCGGACCCGTCGTCGCGGTCGCGCAGCACGAAAGCATGGGTGGAGCCCGAATCGAACCACACATCCAGGATATCGAACACCTGTTCGTAATCCTCCCGGGTCGTATTCATTGCCCAGGAACCGCGCCTTGGCGCCCGGCGCATACCAGGCATCGGCGCCTTCGGCCTCGAAGGCGGCCAGAATGCGGGCGTTCACGGCCGCGTCCTTCAGCAGGAAATCCGGGTCGTCGGGCGCCGCGCCGCGCCGCACGAAACAGGTCAGCGGCACGCCCCAGGCGCGCTGACGCGAGAGCACCCAATCGGGGCGCGTGTTGATCATCGCGTAAAGCCGGTTGCGGCCGGTTTGCGGGGTCCATTGCACCAGGCTGTCGATGCTGGTCAGCGCCCGTTGCCGGATCGTCTGGCCGTAGGCGTCCTGCCCGTCGCCCACCGTCCGGTCGATGGCGGCGAACCATTGCGGCGTGTTCCGGAAGATCAGCGGCGCCTTCGACCGCCAGCTATGCGGATAGGAATGCTTCAAGCGGCCGCGCGCGATCAGGGCTTTCGCCTCGATCAGTTTTTCAATGACGCGCTTGTTGGCGTCGCCCTCCTTGCCGTTGGGTTTGAGGATCAGCGCGCCGCCGAACAGCGGCAGATCGGGCCGGAAGGAGCCATCCTCCAGCACGTTATGCGTCATCTTCAGCCCATGGCGGACACCCAGCAGATAGTCGTCGGCGCCATGGCTGGGCGCGGTATGGACGAACCCCGTCCCGGCCTCATCCGTCACATGGGCGCCGGGCAGCATCGGCACGTCATACTCCCATTCGCCCTGCCCGCCCGCGATGCCGCGGAACGGATGCGCACAGGTCAGATGGTCGAGCTGTTCGGCCGACACATCATGCAGACGCCGCCACATATCGGGCGTCAGCCGGGCGCGGCCCAGCACATCCTCGGCCAGATTGTCCGCGATCAGATAACGGTCGCCGGGCCTGGCCCAGCAGTCCTCGGGCGAGGCGGTGATCTCGTAAAGCCCGTAGGACAGATCGGGGTTGAAAGCGACCGCACGGTTCGACGGGATCGTCCAGGCCGTGGTCGTCCAGATGATGACCTGGGCACCCAACAGGTCCGACCGCGCGCCGGTCGGCTCCACCGCGCGCACCACCGGGAACTTCACCCAGATCGTGTGGCTTTCATGGTCGTGATATTCGACCTCGGCCTCGGCCAGCGCGGTCTTTTCCACCGGCGACCACATCACCGGTTTCGAGCCCCGATAAAGCGTGCCGGTCATCAGGAATTTCTGGAACTCCTCGGCGATCACCCGTTCGGCGTGATAATCCATGGTCAGGTAAGGCCGGTCCCAGGCACCCGTGGCCCCCAGCCGCTTGAACTCGTCGCGCTGCACCTCGATCCAGTGCTCGGCAAAGCGGCGGCATTCCTGGCGCAGCTCGACCACCGGCACCTCGTCCTTGTTCCGGCCCTTGGCGCGGTACTGCTCCTCGATCTTCCATTCGATCGGCAGGCCGTGGCAATCCCAGCCCGGGATGTAGCGCGCGTCGCGGCCCATCATCTGCTGGCTGCGCACCACCATGTCCTTCAGGATCTTGTTCAGCGCGTGGCCGATATGCAGATGCCCGTTCGCGTAAGGCGGCCCGTCATGCAGGATGAAGGGCTCGCGCCCGGCGGCCCTCTCGCGCAGCCGGTCGTAGATGCCGATCCGTTCCCAGCGGTCCAGCCAGCCGGGTTCGCGTTTCGGCAGGCCGGCGCGCATCGGAAAATCGGTTGCGGGCAGGAACAGGGTGTCGCGGTAATCGCGCGTCTCGGTGGTATCGGCGGCCATTTGGGGCGTCCTTCGGTCAGGTCGGCGGAACGGGCGAATGGGATTTCCCGGCGGCCCCGTGGGTCAGGCCGCCGGGCGGATAATTCGCAAGCTGTCCGGACCGTATCGCATGGGCCGGGCTTATAGGCCGGGCGCCCGGGGCCGTCCAGCGGCAGATTGGTTTACAGGTCGCCCTGGCGCCGCTAGCGTTTCGAAGGTTAACGGAGGGCCTGCGGATGGGAAACGCTGTTCGGACGGCGGCGCTTTGGGTTCTGGCCCTCTGGCTGGCGCTCGGGGCTTCTGCGCTGGCCCAGACCGGCGCCGGTGCGGCCGCGGCCCTGTCCGAGCGGATGCCGCTGCAGGTCGCGGTCGGGATCGAGATCGACCAGATCACCTTTGTCGACCAGAAATCCGAGAATTTCGGCGCCGTGGCGACCATCCGCATGCGCTGGAACGACCCGGCGCTTGCCTTCGATGCCGACGAATACGGCGACCCTGTCAAGGTCATGGCGCCCGAAGAATTCTACGCCATGGCCGAGGCGATCCCCACACCGGCGCCGATCTTCGTCGTTCAGAACCAGCAGGAAAGGCGCTGGGTCCAGACCGCCCTGGTGACGGTCGAGGCCGATGGCGACGCGTTCTATGCCGAGCGGTCTTCGGTCAAGCTGCAGGCGCCCTATTTCAACTTCCGCCGTTACCCCTTCGACCATCAGGTCTTTTTCTACGAGGTCAGGTCCGTGGTCCCGGACACGTTCATCGAACTGACACCGATGGAAGAGCTTTGGGGATTTGGCGACCTGCTGGGCGAGGAGGAGTGGATCCTGGAAAACCCGCGTCTGATCGCCAGCGTCGAGCCCGGGCTTACCGGGCAGGAAAGCTCGCAGGTCGCGCTGCGCTTCGAAGGCCGCCGGCACATCGAATACTATGCCCTGCGTCTTTTTCTGCCGCTTCTGGTTCTGATCGTGGTTGCCTGGGCGACCTTCTTTCTCGAGCAGTATCAGCGCCGGATCGAGATCGCGGGGCGAATCTGCTGGTCTTCGTCGCGTTCAACTTCGCCATCTCCGACAGTCTTCCAAGGCTTGGCTACACCACCTTCCTCGATTTCATCCTGCAATGGATGTTCCTCGTCACCGGGGCGGTGATCGTCGTCAACGTGGCGCTTCGGCGGCTTGAGATCGACGGCCACGAAGCGCTTGCGCGGCGCATCGACAACTGGGTGATCAAGTGGATCTATCCGCTCGGCTATGCCGCGATCATCGGCTTTGCGGTCTACAGCTTCCTGTTGAACTGACGCGCGCCGGTGGCCGCCCTTGCGGCGCGCCACGCATCTTATAGGGTGCAGGCGCGGCGGGCCGGCCTGTCGGCCCGCGCGATTGGGAAAGGGCATTTGCATGTTCTACAAGGACGAGCGGCTGGCGCTGTTCATCGACGGGGCCAACCTGTATTCGGCTGCCCGGGCGCTGGAATTCGACATCGACTACAAGCTGCTGCGCGCCGAATTCATGCGCCGGGGCAAGCTGTTGCGGGCGTTCTACTACACCGCCCTGCTGGAGAACGAGGAGTATTCGCCGATCCGGCCGCTGGTCGACTGGCTGGCCTATAACGGCTTTGCCATGGTCACCAAGCCCGCCAAGGAGTTCACCGACTCGATGGGCCGGCGCAAGGTCAAGGGCAACATGGATATCGAGCTCGCTGTCGACGCGATGGAGCTGGCGCCGCGGGTCGACCATATCGTGCTGTTTTCCGGCGATGGCGATTTCCGCTCGCTGGTCGAATCGCTGCAGCGCCAGGGCGTGCGGGTGTCGGTCGTGTCCACGATCCGCAGCCAGCCGCCGATGATCGCCGACGATCTGCGCCGCCAGGCCGACAATTTCATCGAACTCGACGATCTGCGCGAGGTGATCGGGCGCCCCCGCGCGAGGATCGCGCCAGCCAGCGGCAAGGCGACGCGGTCGACTGACCGCGGCCCGCTGGACCCGGGGCGGCGCAGCCGCTAGCCTTGCGCCAAAGGAGGATGCCATGCCCAAGCCCCCCCTGACGCTGTATCTTGCCGCGCCGCGCGGCTTTTGCGCGGGTGTCGACCGCGCCATCAAGATCGTCGAGATGGCGCTCGCGAAATTCGGCCCGCCGGTCTATGTCCGCCACGAGATTGTCCACAACAAGTTCGTCGTCGACGGGCTGCGGGAAAAGGGCGCGGTGTTCGTCGAGGAGCTTGACGAATGCCCGGTCGACCGCCCGGTGGTGTTTTCCGCCCATGGGGGTGCCGAAATCGGTGCCGGAGGAGGCCGCCCGCCGCAACATGCTGGCGGTCGATGCGACCTGCCCGCTGGTCACCAAGGTCCATATCGAAACCGCCCGGCACAATGAAAACGGCCTGCAGATCGTGATGATCGGCCATGCGGGCCATCCCGAAACCGTCGGCACGATGGGCCAGTTGCCGCCGGGCGAGGTGCTGCTGGTCGAAACCGCCGCGGATGTGGCCGGGCTGCAGGTGCGCGACCCCGGGAAGCTCGCCTATGTCACCCAGACCACCCTGTCGGTGGACGACACCGCCGATGTGGTCGCCGCGCTCGAGGCGCGGTTCCCGTCGATCGAGGGCCCGCACAAGGAAGACATCTGTTATGCGACCACCAACCGGCAGGCCGCGGTCAAGGCGATCGCGCCGAAGATCGACGCGCTGCTGGTGATCGGGGCGCCGAATTCGTCGAATTCGCTCAGGCTGGTGGAGGTCGGCGAAAAGGCCGGCTGCAGCTATGCGCAGCTGATCGGGCGGGCCGCCGATATCGACTGGCGTGCGCTGGAAGGCGCGGCAGCGGTCGGGCTGACGGCAGGCGCCAGCGCGCCCGAACTGCTGGTCGAGGAGGTCAAGGCGGCCTTCGCCGAGCGTTTCGACCTGACCGTCGAGGTGCTCGAAACCGCGCAGGAGCGGATCGCGTTTCGCGTGCCCAGAATCGTCCGCGAACCGGCTTGAGCGCGGCGCGGGTCACCCTGACCGGCTATTGCCACAGCGTCTACAGCCGTGCCGCGCGGATCGCGCTTCTGGAAAAGCGCGTCGATTTCGACTGGTGCGAGGTCGATCCGTTTGCCGATCCGACGCGTGCGCGGGCCGTGCATCCCTTCGGCCGCGTGCCGGTCCTGACCCATGGCGGGTTCGCGCTCTATGAAACCGCCGCGATCACCGCCTATGTCGACGCGGCCTTCCCCGGGCCAGCGCTCAGCCCCTTGCAACCCCAAGTGCTGGCGCGGATGGTTCAGGTGATCGGCCTGTGCGATTCCTACCTGTATTGGCCGCTGGTGCGGCAGGTCTATGCGCATCGCGTCTTCCGTCCGGCATTCGGCGAGCCGTCCTGCGACCAGACCGCCCGCGCCGGACTGGCCGAGGCGTCCCGAATTCTGGCCGCGCTCGAGGCGCTTGCGGCCGATGGCGCCGTGTTGTCGGGCGCGATCACCCGGGCGGACTGCCACCTGGCGCCGATGATCGCGGCGTTCGTCCAGGTGCCCGAAGGGTGGGACATGCTGGCGCGTTTCCCCGCGCTGTCGGCCTGGTGGGCGGGCACGGCTTGCCAACCCTGCCTGCGGGGCACCGAAACCCCGCTTCCCAAGACCGGCCATGGCGGCTAGCGTCGGGTCCGACCCGGATGCCGCGCGGAGCCTTGCCATGACGCTTCAATTCCTGCTCACCGCTTTTGTGGTCGTCATCGCGCCGGGCACCGGCGTGATCTACACGCTGGCCATCGGGCTGGGGCAGGGGCGCGGGCCCGCCATTGCGGCGGCGTTCGGCTGCACGCTGGGGATCGTGCCGCATCTGGCGGCCGCCACGCTGGGGCTGGCGGCGGTGCTGCACACCAGCGCGGTGCTGTTCCAGACGCTGAAATTCGCCGGTGTCGCCTATCTGCTGTGGCTCGCCTGGCAGGCGGCGCGGGCGGGCGGCGCGCTGTCGGTCGCCCCCGACCGCGCCCGCGACCCGGCCTGGCGGATCGCCTGGCGCGGCACGGTGCTGAACCTGTTGAACCCCAAGCTGTCGATCTTCTTCCTTGCGCTTCTGCCGCCCTTCCTGTCGGGCAACCCGGCCAGCGCGACGGCCGAGATGATCGGGCTTGGCGCCGTCTTCATGGCGATGACCTTTGGCGTCTTTGTCCTTTACGGTGCCTTCGCGGCGGCCGCCCGCGACCTGCTGCTGGGCAACGCCGCTGTCATGCGCTGGCTCGGCCGCGCCTTTGCGGCGGTGTTCGTGGCGCTGGCGGCGCGGCTTGCCGTCGAACGCCCGGCATGACGCCGATCCCGCGCGCCGCGCTGTGGCTCGGGCTCGCCGGGCTCTTGCCTTTCATCTGGGGGGTGCTGACGCTTTACAGCCCGACCCTGGCGGAGTGGACCTCGGCGACCGTCGGCAACCGGTTCCGCGGGCCCTATGTGCAGGTCTTCTACGGTGCGGTGATCCTGTCCTTCATGTCGGGCGTGCTGTGGGGCTTTGCCACCAGGGCCACCGGCCGCACCGCCGCGACCGGCTATGTCCTGTCGGTGATTCCGGCGCTGTGGGTGTTCTTCACCGTGGGCGGCGGGCCAGGGCCGGCCTCGCGCAGCCTGATTCTGGGGTTTCTGGGGCTGCTGGCAATCGACTGGGCGTTCTGGCGCCAGGGGCTGGCGCCCGAATGGTGGATGCGGCTGCGGCTGCTGCTGACCGCCATCGTGGTGGCCTGCCTGTCGGTCTGGCTGATCCGATGACCGCGGATGCCCGGACCCTTGCGGCCTATGGCGAGCGGGCGGCGGATTATGCCGCTCTGGGCCTGCCGCCCGACGCGCTGCCGGACCTCGATCGGTTCATGGGCTGCCTGCCGAACGGGGCGCGGGTGCTCGACCTTGGTTGCGGGCCGGGCCTGTTTGCCGGCGCGATGGCGGCACGGGGCGCCCGGGTCGAAGCCTGGGACGCGAGCCCGAAATGGTCGCCCGCGCCGCATCCCAGCCCGGGGTCGGCGCCCGGCTGGCGGGCTTTGACGATCTGGAGGCGGCCGCGGCCTATGACGGCGTCTGGGCATCCTTCAGCCTGCTGCATGCCCCGCGCGCGGCCTTCCCGGCGCATCTGCGCCGCATCGCGCGGGCGCTGCGGCCCGGCGGCACGCTGTATCTGGCGATGAAGACGGGCACGGGCGAGGGCCGCGATTCGCTGGGGCGGTTCTATGCCTATCAAAGCGGGCCCGAACTGTTCGGCCAGTTGCGCCGGGCCGGCTTTCGGCCGCGGCTGCTGGCCAGCGGCAAATCGGTGGGGCTTGCCGGCACCCTCGATCCCTTCGTCACCCTGCTGGCGCGCGGCCCGAACCGGGGATCGCCGCAGCGGCTCCAGACCCGCAGACGGGGCCAGCCATGACCGACCCCACGCTCTATTCGATGCCGTCTTCGGGCAACAGCTACAAGGTGCGGCTGCTGCTGGCGCTCTTGGGCCGGCCCTATACCCATGTCGCGGTGGAGGTCCGCTCGCCCGAACTGGCGGCGGCGCAGGCGGCGGGCCATCTGCCGATGGGCAAGGCCCCGGCCCTGCATCTGGCCGATGGCACCGTCCTGCCCGAATCGAACGCGATCCTGTGGTATCTGGGCCGGGGCACGGCCTGGGTGCCCGAAGCGGCGCTCGACCAGGCGCGGAGCCTGGCCTGGATGTTTTTCGAACAGAACCGGCATGAACCGGTGGTGGCGGTCCGCGCCTCGCTGCGCTGCTATCCGCATCTGGCGGCCGAGGCGACGCCCGAACGGATGGCCGACCTGCTCGAGGCCGGCCATGCGGTCCTGCAGGTGATGGAGGACGGCCTGTCCGGCAGGCCCTGGTTCGGTGGCGCCGCCCCATCGGTGGCCGACATCGCGCTTTATGCCTACACCCACAGCGCCGGCAGCCGCGGCGGGTTCGACATGGCGCGGTTCCCCGCGATCGCCGGCTGGTGCGCGCGCGTCGCGGCGCTGCCGGGATATGTCGGGCTTGACGCGATCCCGGCATGACAACGCTGGTTGCGTTCACCGATGGCGCCTGTTCGGGCAACCCCGGTCCCGGCGGCTGGGGCGCGCTGCTGCAGGCGCGCGACGGCGACCATGTGCTGCGCGAGCGCGCGCTTTCGGGCGGCGAGGCGCAGACCACCAACAACCGGATGGAGCTGATGGCCGCCATCGCCGCGCTCGAGGCGCTGCGGGGCCCGTCGGAGATCCGGATCGTCACCGACAGCGCCTATCTGAAGGGCGGCATCACCGGCTGGATCCATGGCTGGAAACGCAATGGATGGAAAACCGCCTCGCGGAAGCCGGTGAAGAATGTCGATCTGTGGCAGCGGCTCGACACCGCCGCGTCGCGCCACCGGGTCCGTTGGGAATGGGTGAAGGGCCATGCCGGGCATCCCGAAAACGAACGTGCCGATGCGCTGGCAAGGGCCGCGATGGCGCCGTTCCGCCGAGCCGATTGATCCGCCCTTGTGCGTTTGCGAACACGGGTTAGGTCAAGGCCATGGCTCGGCCCCGCAGCATACCCGATTCCGAAATCTTCGTCGCTGTGCGGCGGTTGCTGGGCCAACACGGCGACCGCGGGGTTTCCTTTGCCTCGGTCGCTCAGGCCTCGGGTCTGTCGGCACCTTCGCTTGCCCAGCGTTACGGCAGCCGTTCGCGTATGATCGTCGATGCCCTCGCCGCGGGCTGGCAGGACCTGTCGGAGACGACCGAACAGGCCGACGCCGCCGCCGCGCCGTCGGCCAAGGGGGCGGCGGCGTTTCTCAAGGCGATCGAGGCAAGCTCCGACGATCTTGGCCGCGACATGCTGGTGCTGATTTCGGGGTTTCGCGACCCGGCGCTGCAGACCCGCGCGGCTGCCTGGCAAAGGGCGGTGGTGACGGGGCTGGCGATGCGTCTGGGCAAGGGCGGATCGCCCGACGTGGATGCCGGCGAGAGCATGTTCGCGATGTGGCAGGGTCGGCTGATCTGGTCGGCCGTGTCGGCCCCTGGCTTCAAGATGAAGCGGGTGATGCGCCGGGTCGCGGCGCATCGCAGGTGACCGCTCAGCGCCGCCCGGAATAGCGCTCCCACAGCCAGATCAGCACCATTGCGCCCAGCACGGCGCCGATCAGCCCGCCCAGTAGCCCGGTCATGGCGAGGATCGCGCGCAACAGCACGCTTCCGACCAGCGCGCCCAGGATGCCTATGGCGATCGTCACCGGCACGCTGGCTTGCAGATTCATCACCCTGGTGGCGATAAAGCCCGCTGCGGCGCCAAGCACGATCAGAAAGACGATGTTCATGGGCAGGGCCTCCGTCGCTTGTCGATAGCGCGAAACAGCCGCGTGGGAAAGCCCGACCGCAGCGGCGGGGCGGGAGGCGGACAGCGCTTACTGACCCTTTGGCATACGCTACGCGATCAGGCGGCGCTGCAACGCCCGGTCCGGCATGGCGCACAGTTGCGCACGGCCGAACACGCGATAGCGGTTGCGCGCGATCACCGCATAGATCGCATCGCGCCACCGGCGCGGCACGACGCGCAACAGGCGCAGCGGCCAGAACCCCGGATGCAGCCGCGGAAAGAGGCAGATCATCGCGTCGAGCGATCGCAACGCGCGGCCGGCCTCGATCATCAGCCAGCTGTCCGGATTGTCCGGGTCGAGCCCGTAATGCCGCAAGAGACCCCGCCCCAGCGTCGATTGGGAGGTCGCGATGCGGATGCGGTCGTCGCGGTCGAGCCGTGCGATACGCCGGGCGGCGCCCGAACACAGGCCGCATTCGCCGTCCATCACCAGCAAGATCATTGCCTCGTCGAAGGCGGGCAGCCCCGCCCGGCGATACGAAAACGGCTCGGCATGGTCGAGGCGGCTTGAGATGCTCATGGGGCTGACATGCCCCTGCCGATGCGCGTTCACAGTGCGGCAAAACGCCTGCGGCCGGTGCGCGGCGCCGATCAGTGCCCGGGGAACGCCCCCAGCCGTCGGGGCGGTGCGTTGGGCGTGCCTTGGATCGCGATGGGTTTGCCAAAGCGGGTGCCAGCGGGCGCGTCGCCGCCGCGTTTTGACCCGGCACGCCCCCCGGCGCGCCACGCTCGATCCGGGCGGACGCGACCGCGCGCGCGGTCGCGATACCGGCCCGCGCGGGCCGGTCGCCGCGGTTGGGTGACCCCGGGCCGTCACGCGTTGCGCAAATGGCGGAAAGAAGCCCGTATGCCGCGCCCTTCACGGCCGGATCACCACCTCGGTCCCGATCGGCGTGACCTGCCAGATTTCGGCCATCTCGGCATTGCTGACGGCGATGCAGCCCGCCGTCCAGTCACCCGGCAAGACAGTCCCGGCCGGCAGCGCATTGGGTTGACCGTGGATGAAGATGTCACCGCCCGGGTCCTGCCCGGCCGCCGCCGCGCGCGCGCGGTCTGCCGGCTGCGGATAGTCGAGACCCAGTGACAGATGGTACTGGCTGTCCGGGTTGCGCCGGTCGATGCGAAACCGGCCCTCGGGCGTCCGACCATCGCCCTGGCTTTGCTTGTCGCCTGCGGGCGCGAAGCCCAGGGCGACGTCATAGCGGCGCAACGCCTCCCCGTCCCGGTAGAGCGTCATCCGTCGCGCAGCCTTGTCGATGACGATCCGGTCAACCGGCCCGACAAGCGGGGCCGGGTCCGGCGGCAGTGGAACCGAACGCGGCCAGAACGCCGCGCCAGGCCAAGCAGGGCGCCAAGCGTCAGCAGCGCCGCCAACGCGGCGCGGTTCACTGCAGATCGCCGAACGCCTCGGCCAGCCGTTCGGCGGCCTCGGCGACCCGGTCGCGCGGCGTGGCCAGGTTGAAGCGCAGCCAGCTTTCGCCGCCCTGGCCGAAGGTCGGGCCGCGATTGACGGCGATCCGCGCGTCGCGTTCGACCCGGGCGGTGAATTCGTCGCGCGCCATGCCGGTGCCCGCGAAATCGACCCAGGCCAGATAGGTTGCCTCCAGCTTCATCGATTGCAGGCCGGGGATCGCGTTCACCGCCTCGTCGAACAGCCGCCGGTTGCCATCGAGATAGGCCATCAGCGCATCGACCCAGGCCGCGCCGCCGGGGCTGTAGGCGGCCGTCGCCATCTGCATCCCGAAGCTGTTGGGCGACATCCCCAGCGCCGCCATCCGGGCGCCGAACTGGGCCCGCAGGGACGGGTCGGGGATGATCACATTGCCGATATGCGCGCCCGCGATGTTGAAGGTCTTTGTTGTCGCCGTCATCATCACCAGGCGCGCCTCGATCCCCGGCACCGCATGGTGAAACACCCGGTGCGCGTGGCCGGGATAGACCAGGTCGTGATGAATCTCGTCGGAAACCAGGATCAGCCCGTGCCGGTCGGCGAATTGCGCGACGCCATGCAACTCGTCATCGGTCCAGACCCGCCCGCCCGGATTGTGCGGCGAACAGAACACCAGCATCTTTTCCGCGCCGGTCATCTGCGCGTCCCATGCCGCGAAATCGAGGATGTGGCGCCCGTCCACGACCGGCATCTCGCATTCGACAACGGTCCGGCCCGCCGCACGGATCACCTTGGCAAAGGCATGATAGACCGGGGTGAACAGGACCACGGCATCGCCGGGCCGGGTCCAGGTGTCGACGCACAGCGCGGTACCGTTGACCAGCCCATGGGTGGTGAACACCCAGGCGGGGTCGATCGCCCAGCCATGGCGGGTTTCCATCCACCAGCCGATCGCGTCGAGATAGGCGCGGTCGTCGCCGAAATAGCCATAGATGCCGTGTTCGCACATCGCCCGCAGCGCCTGCTGGATCGGGTCGGCGGCCGGGAAATCCATGTCGGCGACCCACATCGACAGCCCGTCATCGGGGCTGACGCCATGGAGTTGCTCCATCATGTCCCATTTCATGCAATGGGTGTTGCGGCGATCGACGATGCGGTCGAAATCCATCGGCCTCTCCTTTCGCGTTGCGTCCGCTTACCGCGCCGCGCCGCGGGCGCAAGGGGGCGGCTTGCGGGGCGCACGGGCTTGGCCTAGATCGCCGGCATGGCGATACGCGACGTTCTGATCCATCCCGACCCGCGCCTGAAAAAGGTCTGCGACCCGATCCCCGAGCTGACCCCGGAGATCGAGAAGCTGGCCGAGGATCTGCTGGAAACCATGTATGACGCGCCCGGCATCGGGCTGGCCGCACCCCAGGTCGGCGTCACAAGGCGACTTCTGGTGATGGATTGCGAAAAGGCCGAGGATGCGCCGCCAAAGCCGATGGTGCTGATCAACCCCGCCGTCACCTGGGCGTCGGAGGCGATGAACACCTATGAGGAAGGTTGCCTGTCGATCCCCGGTCAGTTCTACGACGTCACACGGCCCGAAAAGGTGCGGGTGCGGTGGCTCGGCCTCGATGGGGCGGAACATGAAGACGAATTCGACGGGCTTTACGCGACCTGCGTCCAGCACGAGATCGACCATCTGAACGGCAAGCTGTTCATTGACTATCTGTCGATGCTCAAGCGCCAGATGATCACCCGCAAGATGGTCAAGCTGAAGCGTGACCGCGCGGCGGGCGCGGCCTGACCGGCGCGCCCGGGCGGCACCCGTGATCCGCGAGATACTGCAATGGCCCGATCCGCGGCTGCGCCGGCCGGCCGAAACCGTTGCGGTGGTGACGGAGGGGATTCGCGCCATCTGGGACGACATGATCGACACGATGGAGGCGATGCAGGGTCAGGGCGTGGGCCTTGCCGCGCCCCAGATCGGGGTCATGCAGCGGCTTGCGGTCGTCGATTGCTCGAAGACGCGCGACCAGGCGATCCGGATGGCCAACCCCGAAATCATTGCCGCATCAGGGGTCACAAACACCCATACCGAGGCCAGCCCCTGCCTGCCCGGGGTCGGGGCCCCGGTCATCCGGCCGGCCGAGGTCACGGTGCGGTTCATGAACGCCGATGGCGCGGTCGAGGAACGGGCGTTCGACGGGCTTTGGGCGACTTCGGTCCAGCATCAGATCGACCATCTGGCGGGGCGGATGTATTTCGACCGGCTGTCGCGGCTGAGGCGGGAGAGGCTTCTGAAAAAGGCCGAGAAGCGGCGGCGCTGACCCGGCTCGGGCGTGGGCGCCCCTGCTGGCATGTCGGTCCCTGTCACAAACTCAGCCGAAGGCCGCATCGAAGGCCGCCGCGCCCGATCGGGTGAAGGTCAGGCGCCGGCTGCCCGGTTCGCGCCGGGCCCAGCCCCGGTCCTCGACATGGCGCAACAGCGCAGCACCCAACGCCCCGCCCAGATGCGACCGGCGCTCGCTCCAATCCAGACAGGCCCGGCAGAGCGGCCGACGGCCCGCGCGCAGTGCCGCCAGATCGATCCCCAACGCGGTCATCGAGGCCTGTCCGGCCTCGGTCAGCGTGATCTCGGCCGGCGTCACGGCCAGGAAGCCGCGCCCCGCCAGGCTGTCGAAAACCTGCACACCGCGCGCTCCCGCGATGTGGTCATAGCAGACCCTTGCGGCGCGCAGGGCCTCGTCCTTCGGCCCCGGCCGCAGGCGCAGATGGCCCTGGGCAGCAGCAAGCCCTGACAGCGCCTCCAGCGCCTCGGCCACCTCCGGGCTGGCCAGGGCGAAATAGCGGTGCCGGCCCTGGCGCCGCAGCGTGAGCAATTCGCCATCGGCGAGCTTGGCCAGATGGCCCGATGCGGTGGCCGGGCTCACCCCGGCGACATGGGCCAGCTCGCCCGCCGTCAGCGCCCGGCCGTCGATCAGCGCCGAGAGCATGTTGGCGCGGGCCGGGTCGCCGATCAGCGCGGCAAGGCGTGCGATGTCGGGGCCTTCCTTCATCGGTCCCGCCTGGCCGGTGCGGCCGCCCGGTCAAGCGCGGACGTTTCGGGCAGGACCGAAGCATCGGCGCTGCGGGATGGGGCAGAGTGCCGGCGTCACGCACCCATCTTGCTTCAAGGAGGATCCGTCATGCATCAACCTGCCATCCCGCTTTCGCGCCCTGCCGCCGCCCGCCGCTGGCGCCGCCGCCTGCGCCGCTGGGTCCGCAACTGGCGCACGCGCCGCGCGCTGGCGCGATTGGACCCCGCGCGTCTGGCCGATATCGGCGTCACCCGGACCGAGGCCCGGCGCGAGGCGTCTCGCCCGTTCTGGCAGGGCTGACAGCGGGCATGGCGACGCGGCCGCCGCCCTGCTAGGTTCGCTCTTGTTTCGCGGAGGGGCGAAGGCGAGCGATGCGGCTGATCTTCATGGGAACGCCAGGGTTTGCCGTGCCCGCGCTGGATGCGCTCGCAGCGGCCGGGCACGAGATCGCCGCCGTCTATTGCCAGCCGCCGCGGCCGGCCGGGCGGGGCAAGAAACCGCAACCCGTGCCGGTACACAAACGGGCCGAGGCGTTGGGGCTGCCGGTGCGCCATCCCGCGACGCTCAAGGACCCGGCCGAACAGGCGGCCTTCGCGGCACTCGGGGCCGAGGTGGCGGTCGTCGCGGCCTATGGGCTGATCCTGCCGCAGCCGATCCTCGATGCGCCCGCCCGCGGCTGCCTCAACATCCATGCCTCGCTGCTGCCGCGCTGGCGGGGGGCGGCGCCCGTGCAACGCGCGATCATGGCCGGCGATGCCGAGACCGGCATCTGTATCATGCAGATGGCGGCGGGACTTGACACCGGGCCGGTGCTGTTGCGGCGCGCCACGCCGATCGGCGCGGAAGAGACCGCCGGCGCGCTGGCGGACCGGCTGGCCGGCATGGGGGCGGCGATGATCGTCGCGGCGCTTGGCCGGATCGACGCGCTGGTGCCGGCACCGCAACCCGAGGACGGCGCCACCTATGCCAGCAAGATCGACAAGGCCGAGGCGCGGATCGACTGGACGCAGCCCGCCGCGGCGGTTTCGGCCCATATTCGCGGGCTTTCGCCGGCGCCCGGGGCGTGGACGGCGGCGCCGGACGGCACCCGGCTGAAGCTGCTGGGCGCGCGCGTCGCATCGGGCAGCGCCGCGCCGGGCAGTGTGATCGGCGCGCCGCTGACGGTCGCCTGCGGCCAGGGTGCGGTGGCGATCGGCCATGCCCAGCGGCCGGGTCGGGGGCCGATGCCGGCTGCCGAACTGGTTCGCGGTTTTCCGCTGCCGCCCGGTTCGCGGCTGGCATAGGGCGGCGGCGAGGGGGCCGACAACGGTCACGATCAATGACCGTCGATTTGCCTCGCCGGATGCCGGGCGATCGCAACGGCCCACGCGCTGGACTTCGCCACACGCATTCCCTAGCAACGGGGTCTTGTGCCTGGGACCCGCATCTATCTCGACTGGAACGCCACCGCGCCGCTGCGCCCGAGGCGCGGGCGGCGATGCTGGACGCCATGGATGCGGTCGGCAATCCGTCATCCGTCCATGCCGAGGGCCGCGCGGCCAAGGCCATCGTGGAACGGGCGCGGGGCCAGGTGGCCGAACTGGTGGGGTGTGACCCGGGCGAGGTCGTCTTCACCAGCGGCGCGACCGAGGCGGCCGCGCTGGCCGTCGCGCAAAAGCGGCGTCATGGCGGGCGCTTCCTGGCCCTTGGAAGCGAGCACGATTGCCTGGCGGTGTGGAGCGACGAAGAGTTGCCCGCTCTGCATGACACCGAAGGTGTCGCGTTCCGCGGAATGCAGGCGATACTCGATGCCGTGCTGCAACCGGTAGGGCGTGTTTGGGCGCCCGACCGTGGCGATACGGCTCTGGTCGCCCTGTCGAGCGCGAACAGTGAAACCGGACTGATGCTGCCGGGTGGCAGCGTGGCCACCGATAACCGGGTTCATGCTTTTCTAGGTGGCACGGTTCCTTTCGCCGTCGTCACCGATCTTGTCCAGCACGCTGGGAAAGTCCCGGTGACTTTCGCCAATGCGGACCGGCCCAGCTACGCGATCCTTTCGGCCCACAAGATGGGCGGCCCCAAGGGCATTGGTGCGTTGATCAACTACAAAAGCCACGATCTGGAGCCGATCCAACGCGGCGGCGGGCAGGAGATGGGCCGCCGCTCGGGCACCGAGAATGTCATCGGGATCGCGGGTTTTGGGGCGGCGGCAGAGGAAGCACAGCGCGATCTGGCGGCGGGCGTCTGGGACCGGGTTGCCGAACTTAGAAACATTCTAGAAAATCTGCTGGCAGAATCGGTGAAAGAGACTATTTTTGTCGGGAAAGACGCGGCGCGGCTGCCCAACACCAGCTGCTTTGCGGTTCCAGGCTGGAAGGGGGAAACCCAGGTGATGCAGATGGACCTTGCCGGATATGCCATATCGGCCGGCTCGGCCTGTTCGTCGGGCAAGGTCCGCGAAAGCCGGGTGCTGCGCGCCATGGCCTTCCCGGCCGAGGTCGCATCCTCGGCCATCCGGGTCAGCCTGGGACCGACCACGACCGAAGACGACATCCGCGGCTTTGCCCGCGCCTGGATCGATCATCACCGCCGCCGGGCCAGCCGGCGCGCCTGAGGGGAGAGAGCATGACAACCGTCGAGACCGAAATCCGCGAAGGCGTGGACCGCGAAACCGTCGAGACCGTGCAGTCGGTCGGCGAACGCTACAAGCATGGCTGGTCCACCGATATCGAGATGGAGTTCGCGCCCAAGGGCCTGAACCCCGACATCGTGCGGCTGATCTCGGACAAGAACGGTGAACCCGGCTGGATGACCGAATGGCGCCTTGCAGCCTATGAGCGGTGGACGGGGATGCGCGAACCCGAATGGGCGATGGTCAACTACCCGCCCGTCGATTATCAGGAACAGTACTATTACGCCAAGCCGAAGAGCATGATGGAGCGGCCGAAATCGCTTGACGAGGTCGATCCGAAGCTTCTGGAAACCTACGCCAAGCTGGGCATCCCGCTGAAGGAACAGATGATCCTTGCCGGCGTCGAAGGGGCCGAGGCCGCGCCCGCCGAAGGCCGCAAGGTCGCGGTCGATGCGGTGTTCGATTCGGTCTCGGTCGGGACCACCTTTCAGGCGGAACTGGCGAAGGCCGGGGTGATCTTCTGTTCGATCTCCGAAGCCGTGCGCGACCATCCCGATCTGGTGCGAAAGTATCTCGGCTCGGTCGTGCCGCCCACCGACAACTATTTCGCCACGCTCAACTCGGCGGTGTTTTCGGACGGCTCGTTCGTCTATGTGCCCCCTGGCGTCCGCTGCCCGATGGAGCTGAGCACCTATTTCCGCATCAACGCGGAAAACACCGGCCAGTTCGAGCGCACCCTGATCATCGCCGACAAGGGGTCGTATGTGTCCTATCTGGAAGGCTGCACCGCGCCGCAGCGCGACACCCATCAGCTGCATGCCGCGGTGGTGGAGTTGATCGCCGAGGAAGACGCCGAGATCAAATACTCCACCGTGCAGAACTGGTATCCGGGCGACGAGAACGGGGTCGGCGGCATCTACAACTTCGTCACCAAGCGCGCCGATTGCCGCGGCGACCGGTCCAAGGTGATGTGGACCCAGGTCGAAACCGGCTCGGCGGTGACTTGGAAATACCCCTCCTGCATCCTGCGCGGCAATGAAAGCCAGGGCGAGTTCTATTCGATTGCCATCACCAACAACTGGCAGCAGGCCGACACCGGCACCAAGATGGTGCATCTGGGCAGGAACACCCGCTCGCGCATCGTGTCGAAAGGGATCAGCGCGGGGCACGCGCAGAACACCTATCGCGGCCTCGTGTCGATGCACCCGCGCGCCCAGGGCGGGCGCAACTACACCCAATGCGACAGCCTGCTGATCGGCGACAAATGCGGCGCCCATACGGTTCCCTATATCGAGGTGAAGAACAATTCGAGCCGGGTCGAGCACGAGGCGACCACTTCGAAGGTCGATGACGATCAGCTGTTCTATTGCCGCAGCCGCGGCATGGACGAGGAAGAAGCAGTGGCGCTTGTCGTCAACGGCTTCTGCAAGGAGGTGCTGCAGGCGCTGCCGATGGAATTCGCCATGGAGGCGCAGCAGCTTGTGGCGATCAGCCTCGAGGGGAGCGTGGGGTGAGCAACCCGTCGGTCCGTGCGGTCAGGTCCCCTGGCAAGGGCCGGGTGTGGCGATGGCTGTAACGCCCCAGGAGCGGCTTGCCCGCCTTCTCGAGGCGGTTCGGCCCGGTCGGCGCACCCGGATCGCAGATATCGGTGCGCGGGATATCAACAGGAATCCGTACCGCGCCCTGATGGACCAGAACCTGGCCGAAATCTGGGCTTTCGAGCCGGCGGAAGACGGCCGCGCGGAACTGGCCGCGCGCGATGACGCTTTTGTGCACATCCTGCCCGATGCGATCGGCTCGGGCGAAGTGGCCGAATTCCGCTCCTGTCTGGGCGGCGGCTTTTCCTCGCTTTACGAGCCCGATCGCGCGACGCTCGACTATCTGGGGCGCTGGCACCGCCTGACGCGGGTGGTTGCGCGACATGAGGTTGCAACAAAGCGGCTCGACGACGTCGCGAGCCTGCCCAATGTCGATCTCTTGAAGATCGACATCCAGGGCGGCGAGTTGGCGGCCTTTCAGGGCGGGCGCGACCGCCTGTCCGAGGCCGTGGCGGTGATCACCGAGGTCGGCTTTCTGCCGCTCTATCAGGATCAGCCCACGCTGGCCGATCAGATGGCCGAACTGTCCGGCCAGGGATTCATCCTTCACAAATTCCTGTTCGCCAAGGCGCACACCCTGCTGGGCCCGCGCGCCGGGCAACTGGCGCGGCCACGCCACCGCAATCAGCTGGTCGATGGCGATGCGGTCTTCATCCGCGACATGCGGGCGCCCGAGCGTCTTTCGGACGGCCAGTTGAAGCAGATGGCGATCCTGGCCGACAGCGTGTTCCAGAGCTTTGATCTGGCGCTTCGGTGCCTCGATTTGCTGGAGGCACGCGCGGCCGTCGCCTCGGCGGCAGCGGATCGCTATGCGCGGTCGGTTCCGCACCGGGTGGATGTCGCGGAGGCGTTGTCATGACTTGCCCCGCCCAGGCAACCGACAGCCCGGCGGCAACGCCCGCAACACGGTCGAAATCGCCCGTGCCATGTGATGCGCTGCAAGCGCTGCGCCGGCCGTTCGCGCAGGCGGCCGCGATTCCCGAATGCGGGTTGGTCGGTGCGCAAGGCCGTCTTGACTGGGCTCTTTCGACAAGGATGCGGACATGATCGTCACCACCACCCCCAACATCGAGGGCCGGCGCATCGCCACCTATCACGGCGTCGTGGTGGGCGAGGCGATCCTGGGCGCCAATGTCTTTCGCGACGTGTTCGCCAGCATCACCGATGTGATCGGCGGCCGTTCGGGCGCCTATGAGGCGTCGCTGGGCGAGGCGCGCCAGACCGCGCTGGCGGAGGCCGAGGAACGCGCCCGCGCGCTTGGTGCCGATGCGCTGGTCGGCGTCGATCTCGATTACGAAGTCATCAACAACATGCTGATGGTGTCGGTGTCCGGCACCGCAGTGTCACTCGAATAGGGCAGGGAACCATGCTGAACATCGACGATCTGCACGTCAAACTGGAAGACGACGACAAGGACATCCTCAAGGGCGTCAGCCTGTCGGTCCCGGCCGGCAAGGTGCATGCCATCATGGGGCCGAACGGGTCGGGCAAATCAACCCTGTCCTATGTGCTGTCGGGCCGCGACGGCTATGAGGTGACGGGCGGTTCGGCCACGCTGGCGGGCGAGGACCTGCTGGAAATGGAGCCCGAGGAACGCGCCGCCGCCGGGCTGTTCCTGGCGTTTCAGTATCCTGTCGAGATCCCCGGGGTCGGCAACATGACTTTTCTGCGCACCGCCGTGAACGCCCAGCGCAAGGCCCGCGGCGAGGAGGAGATGTCGGCGACCGACTTCCTGAAGCTCATTCGCGCCAAGGCGGCCGAGTTGCAGATCGACGCCGACATGCTGAAGCGGCCGGTCAATACGGGCTTTTCGGGCGGCGAGAAGAAGCGCAACGAAATCCTGCAGATGGCGGTGCTGGAGCCGCGCATGTGCATCCTGGACGAGACCGATTCGGGGCTTGACGTGGACGCGATGCGGCTGGTCGCCGACGGCGTGAACGCGCTGCGCAGCGAAGGCCGGGCGTTTCTGGTGATCACCCATTACCAGCGGCTGCTCGACCATATCGTGCCCGATGTGGTGCATATCATGGCCGATGGCCGGATCGTGAAGACCGGCGGGGCCGAGCTGGCGCTGGAAGTCGAAAACAACGGTTATGCCGATCTGCTGGCGGAGGTCGCCTGATGGCCGTGCCCGCGACCAGACCGGCCCTGCCGACCGATCCGCTGCCCGGCGGGGCGAAATGGCTGCGCACGGCGCGGGACGCCGCCGCCGGCCGGCTGGCGGCGATGGGGCTGCCCCAGCCCCGCGACGAGTACTGGAAATTCACCCGGCCGGATAGCCTGACCCAGGCGGATGTCCCCGCCGCCGCGCTGTTCGACCCGCGCGAGGCGCCGGTCTTCGGCGAGGTCGATCGCATCCGGCTGGTCTTTGTCGACGGGGTGTTCGCGCCCGACCAATCCGACGACCCGGCCGGCGAGAACCTGGAAATCGCCCGCCTGGCCGAGATCGCGGAGACCGACATCCATTGGGCTGCGGGTCTGTTCGGCCGGCTCGAGGCCGACGGGCACAGCCCGGTCGCCCGGCCGCTGGCCGCGCTCAACACCGCGCGGGCGAGCGATGGCGTGGCGATCCGCGCCACCGGGCCGGTGGCGAAACCGGTCAGCCTGATCTACCTGCACAAATCGGAAACCTCGGATGCCATCCTCCACCATCTGGTGAAGGTCGAGGACGGCGCCAGCCTGACGCTTCTTGAAAACGGGCCGGCGGCGGCGCGGTTCAACAAATGCATGGAGGTCGAGCTCGGCGACGGGGCCGCCTTCAACCATGTGCGTGCCCAGGGCCGCGACCACGAACGCCGCGCGGTGACCCATGCCTTTGCCCGGCTGGGCCAGGGCGCGTCCTACAAATCCTTCACGCTGACGGCGAATGGCCGGCTGACCCGCAACGAGCAGGTGATCACCCTGGCCGGTGCCGGCGCCACCGCGCATGTGGCCGGCGCCGCGCTGGGGGATGGCGCGTTCCACCAGGACGATACGGTTTTTGTCCACCACGCCGCGCCCGATTGCGAAAGCCGCCAGGTCTTCAAGAAGGTGCTGCGGAACGGGGCGACGGGCGTGTTCCAGGGCAAGATCCTGGTCGATTCGGTCGCCCAGCGGACCGACGGGTATCAGATCGCCCAGGCCCTGCTGCTTGATGGCGACAGCCAGTTCCTGGTCAAGCCGGAGCTGGAGATCTATGCCGACGATGTGAAATGCAGCCATGGCTCGACCTCGGGCGGGGTCGATGTGGATGCGCGGTTCTATCTGATGTCGCGCGGCATTCCCCGGGCCGAGGCCGAGGACCTTCTGGTGCTGTCTTTCCTGGCCGAGGCGATCGCCGAGATCGAGGACGCCACGCTGGCCGCGGAAATCCACAGCCGCCTTGCGGCATGGCTCGAACGGCATCGTTCCGGGCGCCGATGAGCGTCAGCCGCGATATCGCCGCCACCTGGCTGGGTCCGCGCCGCGTCTACGACCGGTTGCTGGCCCGCCCGGCCGATGAGGGTCGGGTGCTGGCCTGGCTGATGGGCGGGCTTGGGCTGACCTTCGTGGCCCGGCTGCCGGAACTGTCCCGCCAGGCCTATCTGTCGGGGGGCGAACCGCCGCTGGTCGGGCTGGTCGCCGGCACGCTGCTGGGGACGCTGATCTTCGCGCCGCTGCTGTTCTATCTTCTTGCCGGGCTGGGCTGGTTGGGGGCGCGCCTGTTCGGTCGGCCGGTTTCGGGCTGGGCGGCGCGCGCGGTGCTGTTCTGGGCGGTGTTGGCCGCGGCACCGGCCATTCTGATGCACGGGCTCGTCGCCGGTTTCATCGGCCCGGGCCCGGCCCTGTCGGTTGTCGCGGCAGTTGCCGGCGCGGCCTTTCTGCTGTTCTGGTTCGTCGGTTTGCGGGTCGCCGGGGCCGATGCCGGCACCCAGGCGGCCTGAGCCTTTCGCCAGCCCGCCGCATGTCCTACAACCCCAACCGCACCGGCATGGAGCCCGCGATGACCCACCCGCTGATCGCGCTTGCGCGACAAAGCGTCAGCGACCCGCGCGGCGCGGCGCGCCGGTTGATCGACCGCAACCTGCCGCCGCCGGTGCTGGTCGACGCGGCGGCGCTGGTCGCGGTTCTCAGCGGGATTTCGGGCTGGTTGTTCGCCAATCTTCTGCTGTCCCTGCCCGCACCGCCCGAGGTGACGGCGGCCGAGCTGGCCGCGGCGCGCGGCGAAGTGGCCGGACCGCTCAGCCAGGCGATGGTGCAGGCCGGGGGCATGGTGCTGATCGCTGCTGCGATCTGGATTCTGGGCCGGATGTTCGGCGGGGTCGGACGGGCCGGCGGGGCCGTGGCGATCACCATCTGGCTCAGCGCGCTGTCGCTTGCCGCGCAGATCGTGCTGATCGTGCTGCTGGCGCTGGCGCCGCCGATCGCGGTGCTGGCGCTGATCGGCTGGGTGGTGCTGAACATCTGGTTGCTGACCAGCTTCATCGCCGAACTGCACGATTTCGATTCCGCTTGGAGCGTGTTCTTCGCGATCCTCGGGCTGGCATTCCTGCTGGCGCTGGGGCTCGCCCTGTTCGGGTCGCTCCTGGGCGGCGTGGCCGGAGGATGACCGATGTATGATGTCGATGCGATCCGCGCCGATTTCCCGATCCTGTCCCGTCAGGTCAACGGCAAACCCCTGGTCTATCTTGACAACGGCGCCTCGGCCCAGAAGCCGCAAGTCGTGATCGACGCGGTCACGCAAGCCTATGCGCACAGCTATGCCAATGTGCATCGCGGGCTGCACACCCTGTCGACCGAGGCGACCGAGGCCTATGAGGCGGTGCGCGGCAAGCTGGCGCGGTTTCTGGGTGCGGGGTCGGAAAACGAGATCGTGCTCAACACCGGCACGACCGAGGGGATCAACGCGGTGGCCTATGGCTGGGCGATGCCGCGCATGGGGCCGGGCGACGAGATCGTGCTCAGCGTGATGGAGCATCACGCCAACATCGTGCCGTGGCATTTCCTGCGCGAACGCCAGGGCGTTGTGCTGAAATGGGTGGGCGTCGATGCCGCCGGCGCGATCGACCCGCAGGCGGTGATCGACGCGATCGGGCCGCGGACGAAACTCGTCGCGATCACCCATCTGTCGAACGTGCTGGGCACCGTCGTCGATGTGAAGACGATCGTTGCCGCGGCGCATGAGCGGGGCGTGCCGGTGCTGGTCGACGGCTCCCAGGCGGCGGCGCACATGGCGGTCGACGTTGCCGATCTGGGCTGCGATTTCTACACCGTCACCGGTCACAAGCTTTACGGTCCCTCGGCCTCGGGCGCGCTTTATGCCCGCACCGAAAGGCTGGCCGAGATGCGGCCGTTTCTGGGCGGCGGGGAGATGATCCGCGAGGTGACGCAGGAGCGGGTCAGCTATGCCGATCCGCCGCATCTGCTGGAGGCCGGCACGCCGGCCATCGTGCAGATCATCGGGCTGGGGGCCGCGCTCGACTATTTGGAGAGGCTGGGGATGGCGGCGATCGCCGCGCATGAGCGGGATTTGCGCGACTATGCCAATGACCGGCTGGCGGGGCTGAACTGGCTGCAGATTCAGGGCACCACGCCCGACAAGGCGGCGATCTTCTCGTTCACCATGGACGGTGCGGGACATGCCCATGACATTTCCACCGTGCTTGACAAGAAGGGCGTCGCGGTTCGCGCCGGGCATCACTGCGCCCAGCCCCTGATGCAGCATCTGGGTGTGCCGGCGACCTGCCGCGCCTCGTTCGGGCTTTACAACACCCGGGCCGAGGTCGACGCGCTGGTCGATGCGCTGGAGTTGTGCCACGATCTGTTCGCGTAACTGCCGCCCCGGAGGCGTGTCGGAACCCCTCCGGATCGGTCGCCGGCCCGGCGGCCCTCTGACCGCCTTCGGCCGCGCGATCATGCCCAGGACGCACCGGCGGTCGGCGCCCGAAAAATGCCGTCCCGCCCGCCTGAGCGAAGTCCGCGCAACGCTGCTGGCCGGCACCGAAGCAGCTTTGGGGTGCCGGGGCGCGGCACGGGTCGGCGGGCAGGAAGGGCGCTGGAGGCGGACCAGCTGCAATGAAACACGCTCATTGCAGCTGGGTATTCGGCGCGATCCGTCCCGAGGGCGACAGGGGCGCGGGGCTGGTCAAGCCGCCGGGCTGTGTCCGCCGACCTCGACGAGATCAGCACGACGGGCGCACCCGGTGCGCACGCCGTGGTTATCCTGGACCCAGCCGGATGGCACCTGTCCAGGTCGCAGCGATTGCAGCCAGAACAACCCTATCGATGCAGGTTGTCGCAACTCTTTGAACTGCTTGGCGCACCCGGCAGGATTCGAACCTGCGGCCTCTGCCTTCGGAGGGCAGCGCTCTATCCAACTGAGCTACGGGTGCCGCGGGCCGGGCTTACAGCGCGAAGGGAACGCTCGCAACACCTAACCGACCCGTAGGCGTTGACCGGGGTCGGGTTTGGTTTCCTCGATCACCATGTCCATCATCCTTCATTATCAACGTCAGGAACAAGGGACCTGTACGACGGTATCGTACCGTGAGGTCTGGGAATTCGCCTTTGGCTTGGGCCATGAGCCGCTGCTGGGGCATGCCCCAGCAGGGGCTGCCCATCATGGTATTCCATGGCGTTGCTGAACGACCATGGAGAAGCGCGAATGGACAGGCGGAAGGATACGGCGGTTGAGGCGGTCTTGGAACATCTGGTCGAGCACGGCCCTGACGAGATCGCCTCGGTATTCGACCGGGCCTTCGGGCTGGCGATGCAGATCGAGCGCGAGCGATGTCTCGGCGCCGGGCTCTACGGGCGCACGCCCGACCGCCGGGGCCATGCCAACGGCCACAAGTCCAAGCGGATCGAGACACCGGCGGGCACCGTGTCCGGGCCGGTGCCGAAGACCGCCGGGCACGACCGGGAGCCCTTCTATCCGCGGTCACGCAAGCGCGGGCGTCGGTCGGTGCGTGCCGTCATGCAGGCGGTGGCGGAGATGTACATCAAGGGCGTGTCGACCCGCCAGGCCGAGGCGGTGATGCGCGCGTTCGGCATCGAAAGCCTTTCTGCCTCGCAGGTCGGCCGCGCCGCCCGGCTGCTCGACGCGGAACCGGACGCCTGGCGCACGCGACCGCCTGGCGAGGTGAAATACCTCATCCTGGACGCGCGGTACGAAGAGATGCGCCATGGCGGCGTGGTGCGCGACGTCGCGGTTCTCTCGGCCATCGGCATCGGCTCGGATGAGCGGCGGCGGGTGCCGGGCGTGTCCGTGGCCCTGTCGGAATCCGAGGTCCACTGGCGGGGCTTCCGGGAGCGCCTGGTCGCCCGCGGCTTGCGTGGCGTCGCGTTCATGACCGCCGACGACCATGCCGGGCTGCGCGCCGCCAGGCGTGCCGTGCTCGGCGGCGCCACCTGGCAGCGCTGCCGTTCGTCGGCGAAACGATCCCCCGGGGGCTGTTGAATAACCTCGGTCATGTAGCCGTTGTTAGCGTCGGTGCAAAACTGACCCGGGTCGCCGGCGCAAAAGTGACCCACCTGTGGGAAGCTCCCCCCGAGAACAAGCACGGGGGAAGCAGTGCTGACAGGAGAAGGGGTCATGGAGATCAGGATATTGAAGAAGCAGGGTTTGTCGATCCGGGGGATCGCGCGGGAGCTGGGGATCAGTCGCGAGACGGTGCGCAAGTACTTGCGCGCGCCGGATCGGGAACCGGTCTGCACGCCGCGGGCGGCGCGGCCGTCGAAGCTTGATGCGCACAAGGCTTTCATCCGCAAGCGGGTGACCGATACGGCGCCGCACCGCCTGCCGGCAACGGTATTGCTGCGGGAGTTGCGCGCGCGTGGCTATGACGGCGGGATCACGATCCTGAAGGCGTTCCTGGCGGCCGAACGGCCGGTGGTCGCGGCCCCGGAGATCAAACGCTTCGAGACGGAACCGGGCTATCAGGCGCAGATCGACTGGACGCCCATTCGCCGCGGCAAGGACCGGCTGACGGCATTTGTCGCCACTTTGGGCTTCAGCCGCTGGAGCTTCGTGTGGTTCGCGACCGACGAGACCTTCGAGACCCTGGCCTCCGCGCACGAACGATTTTTCGATGCGATCGGCGGGACGCCGAAGACGATCCTCTACGATAGTGAGGCGTGAGCCGCCACCGGTTCAAGGCCACGCCGAACGAAGACCGTGATCATCGACCGCGATGCCTATGGCCCCGGCGAGCACCGGTTCCATGCCGGCTTCCGAGATTTTGCCAAGCACCACGGGTTCCGGCCGCGCATGTGCGCGCCGTATCGCGCTCAGACCAAAGGCAAAGTCGAGCGCTTCAACCGATACCTGAAGGAAAGCTTCGTCTGGCCGCTGGAAAGCCGGTTGAAGCCGTTGGGGTTCCGTCTCGATGCCGCCACGGCCAATGCCGAAGTCGGCGCCTGGCTCCGCGACGTGGCCAATGTCCGCATCCACGGCGAGACCAGGGAACGTCCTGCCGATCGGTTCGCCCAGGAACAACCGGCCTTCTTGCCTCGCGCGCCACGATGGGGCGAGGACGGTCAACCGCCGGTCGCTGACCTGACCGGGGTGCGGATCGCCCAGCACGATTTGTCGATCTACGACTGCGTAGGGAGGGCTGCGTAATGCGGATGTCAAGCAGCTTTGATGAGAGGATCGTAGGTCTGCCGGCGCTGGAGCATGGCCCAGATGACGGTGACACGGCGCCGCGCGAGGGCGATGAGGGCCTGGTTGTGGTGCTTTCCCTCGCGGCGCTTGCGGTCGTAGAAGGCCTTGGAGAGCGGGTCTCGGGCGGAGACGGCGCAGAAGGCGCTCTGGTAGAAGACGCGCTTGAGGGCCTTGTCGCCGCCATAGGCGCGCCGCCAGCCCGCGCGTTTGCCGGACTGGCGCTGAACCGGCGCGAGGCCGGCGGCGGAAGCCAGCGCATCGGCCGAGCCGAAGCGCCGGATGTCGCCGGTGCAGGCGATGAACTCTGCCGCGAGCACCGCCCCCATCCCCGGCAGCGAACGGATGAGGGCGCCGTCAGGGTGGTCGGTCAGAAGGGTCTCGAGGTCGCGGTCGATCCGCGCGATCTTCGCCCTCGAATCGAGAGCCTCGGCGGCCAGTTCCCGGATCAGCTCGGCCGTGGGGGCCTCGCCCGGCACGGCGATCTTCCGGGCATGGGCCGCCTCCAGGGCACGGTCCGCCAGGGCCTGCGCCCCATGCAGATGCGGTGTCTTCTTCAGATGCGCGACGATCCGCGCCTTGCCGGCGTGACGGATCCCGGCCGGTGTGACGTAGCGCGCGAGCAGCGCCAAGGGTCCCTTGCAGCCGATGTCGAGCGCCCGTTCGAGGCCGGGATGGATGCCGCAGAGAAGCCCGCGCAGGCGGGCGATCCGGCGCGTCTGGGCCTGAACCAGCTCGCGCCGGCGCCCGACCTTGAGCCGGATCGCGACGAGGCTGTCGCCGTCGGCAGGATCGGCCGCAGCTCCCGGGTGCGCACCAGCTCGGCGATGGCGAGGCATTGTCCGCCATTGGTCCGAGGACAATGGCGAGCGGCGTCGCGCGGGTCGGACTTGCTCTCGCCACCGGCAAAGCCCTGACCCGCCCGGTTGACGGCGATGCCCGGGGTGTGAACCAGCGCGAAGCCCTCGGCCAGAAGCGTGGCTTCCAGGAAACGGGCGAAGGAGCCCACCACATCGAGCCCGATCGCCATCTCTTGTCCGAGCCCGCGAAGCTCCGCGACAAAGCCGTCGATCGCCTCCGGGTCGTTCTCGACCGCGCGGTCGAGAACGACCCGGCCCTCGCCATCCACCGCCACCGCCCAATGCGTGACCTTCGCCGCGTCTATGCCAACGCAAATCTTCATCGCCCAGCCTCCTTTCCCACTGGCGCCAGCGTGCCTCGTCCCGCCTGCATCGCCTTACAAAGCCATCGGGGGCATCGCGTAATCAGCGGTCGGACAGAGGCGGCGACACGGGCGGCTCAGCGACCCAAGCCATCGGGAACAGCCAGCATGACAGCCATACCCGCATCGCCTGCGCGCCCGCAGCTTCTCACCTGCAACCGCGCTGTGAAAAGGGGTAAGGCGGCATGAGCCTGCAACCCGACCGCATCCAGACCCTCTGTGAGGAGCTGAAGCTGGCCGGCGTCGCCGAGAGCTACGCCGCGCTCGCCACGGAAGCCGCCGATACCGAGCAAAGCTTCTCGGATTTCCTGGAGAACGCACTGATCGCCGAACGCGACTGCCGGCGGGTGCGCTCGGCGGCGGCCCTCGTCCGGATGGCCGGCTTTCCGGCCATCAAGACCATGGACGACGACGACTACAAGTTCGCCACCGCGGCCCCGCGGCGGCAGATCGAACAACTCGGCGCGCTGAGCTTCGTCGCCCGGCGCGAGAACGTGGTCTTCCTCGGGCCGTCCGGCGTCGGCAAGACCCACTTGGCGATCGCCCTCGGCCACAAGGCGGCGAACGCCGGGATCAAGACCCGGTTCACGACGGCCGCCGACCTGATCCTGCAAGTGCAGACCGCGGTGCGCCAGGACAGGCTCGCGGATCTGATGAAAGGGCTCAGCCGCTATGCGCTGCTGATTATCGACGAGATCGGCTATCTGCCCCTGAACCGCGATCAGGCGCATCTGTTTTTCCAGATCGTCGCCGCCCGCTACGAACGCGGCTCTGCCATCATGACGTCGAACCTCAGCTCCTCAACCTGGGACCAGGCCTTCGCCGGCGATCGGGTGCTGACAGCGGCCATGCTCGATCGCCTCCTGCATCACGCTCAGGTCGTCCAAATCCAGGGCGACAGCTACCGCCTCAAGGACAAGCGCCGCGCCGGCATCCTCGGCCCGGCACAGAAAACCAAGGAGGTCACTTAACTGAACCGCCGCAGGCCGGGACACGCTGCGATCCATGAAGTCTACGCGCGTCCCGGCCTGCTCATCAAAGGGTGGGTCACTTTCAAACCGGCGAGATGGGCCAGTTTTCAACCGGCGTTGACACTGGGAGCGGCGTCCACCGGGCGCAGCGTCCCGCAGGCGTGCGGTGGATAAGGAATGTGGCGATGGCCGATTTCTTGAGGTTCATGGCGATGGCGGTCAGGAGGGCCTGTATCTTCGTGTTTTCGAGACCCCTGCGGATGGCTCTGTTCAGTCCATGAAGCGTCTTGGCGGTGCCGTGTGTGCCTTCCACTCGCCAGCGGTGGCGGGAGTAGATCGCGTGTTCTTCGTCACCCCATGCCGTGCGATTGCGCCGGGCCCGCAGGATAGTCGCATGGTTGGCGACGATATGCACCCGACGGGATGGCACACCTTGCGGCAGGCACTGCGCCTTGAGAGGGCAACGCGCGCAGTCGCGCCGGTCGGCACGATACCACTTGCCGGATTTCGTGCTGTTACGGGGTTTGAGCCGCTTCTTCGCCGGACACCGGACAACGTCGTGATGGGGATCGAACTTGAATCGCCCGGTCGCAAAGCCCTTCGCGCCCCTGCGGCGCGTGGTGCGAAGGGGCGGAATGACCGCTTCGATCTGGCGTCGTTCAAGCGCGGCGTATACCCGCCCCACGCCATGGATCGTGCCCGCCGTGATCCGGTCCGGGGGAGCCCCAACTGTGTCTTCGATGGCGTCGAGGCGCTCTTCGAACCGGCCCGTGTCATGCTGTTCACCGGTCACAATCTCGTCGTGCCGAAGGCACGCCTGCGGCGTGACATCGACCACGACGCCTTCCTGGTCATCCACCGCCGTGTGCTGCTTGCAGGTTGGCCGCAACGGCGCCTTCGACGACGTTGCCGTCGCCAGCGGTTTCTCGAACCGGTGGCGCAACCGCTGGCAACTCGCATCCGGATCCGTGCGGCAAAGCTTCTTGAACGCGCCGCTCGTGCGCGCATCCCGCTCGGTGTTATTGGCCTTCTCCACCGCATCGAGATGGCGCGCGACCCGTGCATCCATACTGACATTCGCCCGGATCAGACTGGCATCGATGCGGACCGTCTCGGTCGAAACAAGCCCGGCCAACCGGCACTGCTGCACAACACGGACAAAGACCCGGCGAAAGACGTCTTCGCCCCAGCGTTGGCGGATGCGCGTCAGCGAGGAATGATCCGGCAGGGCCTCGTGCAGCGCGTAGCCGATGAACCAGCGGATCGCGAGATTGACCTGTGCCTCGCGCATCAACCGCCGGTCATGCACAAAGCCGGGGAGGAAACCCGCCAACATCAGCCGCACTGTAACCTCGGGGTCGATACCGGGCCGGCCGTTATCAGCGCAATAAAGGCCGCCTACTTCAGCGCGAAGCCACCCAAGATCGAGGACATGATCGATCTTCACCAGAACGTGGTCATCGGGAACCGAACTCCGCAACGACCCGGTGATGAACAGTTCCAACTGATCTCGTTCTTTCCGCCCCAACATCGCAGCCTCCCAATACCTCATAGCGGAAGTGAATCAGGAGCTCGGGGCTTTTTCAACAGCCCCCGGGGGACCGATTGAGGGCTGAACGGGCGGAGCCCTGGCCGGGTTCAACGGGCTGTTCGGCGATGACAAAGCCGACGAGATGGCGTGCATGGCGCATGTCAGGCGCAAATTCGTGGACGTCTTCTCCTCACAGGGCAGTGCCATCGCCGAAGAGGTCATCCGCCGGATTGCGCTTCTCTATACCATCGAGAAGGAGATCAGGGGCATGGCACCCCAAGACCGCGTGGCGGTGCGTCAGGCCCGGGCAAAACCGGTTTTTGATCAACTTGAAGAGTGGTTGCATGCGCAGCTGCCCAGGCTATCAGGCAAGTCTCCCCTGGCCCAGGCCATCCGCTATGCCCTGGGCCGGATGCCGAAGGCGCGGCCATATCTCAGCAACGGCCACCTGGATCTGGACAACAACGAGACCTTGTTCGCCATTGGTTCAAGAACAATGGTCGAGCGCCGAACGCGCTGTCAAGCCGGTGGCCATCGGGCGAAAAAATTGGATGTTTTCAGGCTCCGAGGGGGGCGGCAAAGCCATGGCTATCGCCTTCACGCTGATCGAAACCGCCAAACTGAACAACGTCGACCCCCAGGCCTGGCTTACCTGGGTTCTGGGCCAAATCGCCGATTACAAGATCACTCGGTTGGCCGAGTTGCTCCCCTGGCGTTACGCTGCTTCGGCAGCGTAACAGGCCACGCAGGAAGAACGCCAGAGCACTGACACCGGACGGTTACGTTCTTCCAGCACCGTCCGCCGATCGACCCCTCCTCGCTCACGCGCTGGCGCGGGCGGATCGGCGAGGAGGGCGTGGAATGGATGCTGACCAAGACAATCGAGGCGGGGCGCGACGCCGGCGTCATCCGCGAGCGCTCCGCCGAGGCGGTGATCGTCGATAGTGAGCCGGACAAGAAAACGACGTGGGGCGTCGTTTTCCCGGCGAACGGTCATGGAGAAGGCGATCGCCCACCCCACCGACGCGCGGCTCCACGAGAAGGCGCGCCTGCGCCTGGTGAAGCTCGCCGGCGCCGCCGGCATCAGCCTGCGCCAGAGCTATGCCCGGCTGGCGCCACGCCTCGCCGGCCAGGTCGGCCGCTACGCCCATGCCCGCCAGTTCAGGCGGATGCGCAAGGGCCTGCGGCGGCTGAAGGGCTATACCGGCCGGGTTCGGCGCGCGCTCGAACCGGTGGCGCTGCGCGCCTCACTGCGCGACATCCAGCGGCAGCTGGACGTCGTGGCCGACGCCGCCCTGCGGGAGCGGATCGAGGGGGAGATCGCGCTGGTCGACCGGCTGCTGCGCCAGAAGCCGAAGGACAGGCGCAAGCTCTACGCCCTGCACGAGCCCGAGGTCGACTTCATCTCGAAAGGCAAGGCCCGGGTCCGCTATGCGTTCGGCACCAAGGTCTCAGTGGCGACCACGCACAGGGAGGGTTTCGTCGTCGGCATGCGCGCCATGCCCGGCAACCCCTGCGACGGCCATACCCTCCGCGAGGCGCTTGAGCAGGTGGAGATCCTGACCGAGACCCGCCCCCGCCGCGCCTTCGTCGACCGCGGCTACCGCGGCCACGGCGTGGAGACGGCTGACGTCTTCATCTCCGGCCAGCGCCGCGGGATGACCCCGGCGCTGAAGCGCGACCTGAGACGACGCAGCGCCATCGAACCCAGCATCGGACACATGAAGACCGACGGCCGCCTCGCCCGCTGTCCCCTCAGAGTCTGATTCAAAACTAATCGATCATTTTCATACCCTTGCGAGGTAGCGGGTGACGCGTCGGATGTGGGCGATGGTGACCCAAGCCTCTGCGCTTGCGATGGATTTTTCCCAATCCTTTGCCAGGCGGCGGCAGCGGCCGAGCCATGCGAGGGGGCGCTCGACCACCCAGCGGCGGGCCACGATTTCGAAGCCATCGGCGGTGTCTGAGCGCCTGACGATCTGAACCGTCCAGCGCCCGATGGCCTTCAAGGCGGCGTGCAGTTTGGGGCCCGCATATCCGCCATCGGCAAAGATATGGCGCAGCCAGGGGTACCGCGTGGCGACGGCTTTGAGGACATCCGGCGCGCCGTCGCGGTCCTGGATGCCGGCACTGTGCACCACAAGCCCGACCAGCAAACCAAGCGTATCGGTGACGATATGGCGCTTGCGCCCGTTGATCCGTTTTCCTGCGTCATAGCCTCTAGAGCGCTTACCCACCGATCTGAATCGATCGGGGATTCCCATTGCGTTGAAGGAGTGGTTCACTGACCCCGAAGCAGATTTTGGGGGCAGCGATGGGCAAACCACTTTCCATGGAGCTGAGGGAACGGGTGATCGCGGCGATTGATGCTGGCCTGAGCCGGCGGGCCGCTGCGGCGCGGTATGGGGTCGCGCCATCCGCGGCGATCCGCTGGGACGACGCGCGGCGGACGACCGGGTCTTTCGCGCCGAAGCCCCGGGGTGGGGACATGCGGTCGCGCAAGATCGAGGCACATGCCGAGCTGATCCACGCGGCGCTCGCAGAAACACCGGACATCACACTGGCGGAACTCTGCAGACATCTGTTCGACCGTGGCGTCGCGGCCTCGACCTCGTCTCTCTGGCGCTTCTTTCGGCGCCGCGCCATGACGCGGAAAAAAGACCGGCCACGCCGTCGAGCAGGATCGCCCCGACGTCCTGAAAAGGCGGCTGGACTGGTTCGATGGACAACGCGATCCCGATCCCGACAGGCTGGTCTTTATCGACGAGAATGAGCCATGTCGCGCCAATGGTCCGAGCGACATTGGCGAATGGCGGCCACGAACATGGCCCGCAGCCACGGGCGCTGTCGGCGCGGGGAACGGCTGCGGATGGGCGTTCCGCACGGGCACCGCAAGACCACCACGCTGGTCGCCGGGTTGCGCAAGTCAGGCATGGTCGCGCCGATGACGCTCGATGGACCGATCAACGGCGACTGGTTCGAAGCCTATGTGCGACATGTGCTGATCCCGACGCTTCGCCGTGGCGATGTGGTGATCATGGACAACCTCTCGAGCCACAAGCGGGCGTCGGTGCGCGAGATGATCGCGGCGGTCGGTGCGAGGCTCCTGTTCCTTCGTAAGCGTCCGGTCTGACCGCTCTGCCGCTGGCGGATAGAGGCGGATAGTGTCCACCATCGATAGTGGACACTATGGTGATGGCGTGGCGCGTCGGACGAAGCGGCTTTGGACGGATGATGAGAAGCGGTCGATCTGTTTCCAGACGACGGCGCCGGGCGTTTCCGTGGCGCAGGTGGCGCGGCGCTACGCGGTGAACGCGAACCTGATCTTCAAGTGGCTGCGCGACCCCCGATACGCGTCGGATCCGGCGGCGGTGCCGTCGCCTCCGGTGGAACCGCGCTTTCTGCCGGTGGAGATCGTCGCTGAGGCGAAGGCTCCAGAGATCGCAACCGCTGTACCCAACCACATCGAGATCGAGCTTGCAGGCGGTCACCGGATGCGGATCAGCGGCTGCTATGATCCCGATACGCTGGCGCGGCTAATCCGGGGGCTGTCGGCGTGATCCCGGTTCCGGCCAACACGCGGGTCTGGCTGGCGGCGGGCGTGACCGACATGCGGCGTGGGTTTAATACGCTGGCGGCGCAGGCCGAGAAGGTTTTGGAGCTTGATCCCTATTCCGGCCATCTGTTCGTGTTCCGTGGTCGGCGTGGCGACCTGTTGAAGATTATCTGGTGGGATGCCCAGGGGGCATGCCTTTTCAGCAAACGGCTTGAGAAGGGCCGGTTTGTTTGGCCAGCAGCCAAGGATGGCAAGATTGCGGTCACGCCTGCGCAACTGTCCATGCTGTTGGAGGGCATAGACTGGCGGATGCCCAACAGGACGTGGCGCCCGCTGAGTGTTGGGTAATGCAATAAATACAAGCCTTTGATCGCTTTAGGGATTCACGTTTGATCCTTGAAGTGGTATGGAATGGGGATGCTGAAAGATCTCGATATCACCCCTGAAGACCCCGCCGAGCTGAAGGCGGTGAACCGTCTTCTGGCCAACGAGGTGAAGGCGCTGAGCCTCAAGGTCGAGCAACTTCAGCACCAGCTTCACGGCGCCAACCGCCATCGCTTTGGCAGCAAATCCGAAGGTCTCGACCAACTCCGTCTCGACCTGCAGGAGGACGCCGAGATCGTCCAGGCGGCAGAGGCGCAGGCCAACCCGCCATCCCCGACAAAGGATGCCGGGAAGTCGAAGCGCCAGCACAGCCGCAAGCCTTTGCCGGATCATCTGGATCGGGAAGACGAAGAACTGTCGCCTGGCGATGATTGCGGTCGGTGCGGTGGAACCCTGCGTACTCTGGGCGAGGATGTGACCGAAGAGCTGGAATATGTGCCAGGACGCTTCAAGGTGAAGCGGATCATCCGCCCGCGCAAGGCCTGTTCGTGCTGCGAAGCCATCGTGCAATCGCCGCTGCCATCGCGTCCGATTGAGCGTGGGCGGCCAGGACCCGGCTTGCTGGCCCATGTTCTGGTCAGCAAATATGCCGATCACCTACCGCTCTATCGCCTGAGCCAGATATTTGCCCGTGAAGGTATCGATCTGGACCGCTCCACCATGGCTGACTGGGTTGGCCGATCCACGGCTCTGCTGGAACCGCTGGCCGATGCGATTGGGCGGATCGTGCGCCAGGGCGCTGCCCTTTTCGCAGACGATACCCCGGTGAAGATGCTGGCCCCCGGCAACAAGAAGACAAAAACGGCGCGGGTTTGGACCTATGTGCGTGATGAACGCCCTTGGTCCGGGCAATCGCCGCCCTGTGTCTGGTACCAGTTCACGGTGGACCGTAAGGGTGAACATCCCGTCTCTCACCTCTTGGGCTACAAGGGCTGGGTGCATGCGGATGGATACTCCGGGTTCAACGGGCTGTTCGGCGATGACAAAGCCGATGAGATGGCGTGCATGGCGCACGTGCGGCGTAAGTTCGTGGATGTTTTCGCCTCGCAAGGCAGCGCCATCGCCGAAGAGGCCATCCGCCGGATTGCCCTACTCTACGCCATAGAGAAGGAAATCAGGGGCATGGCTCCCGAGTACCGGGCCGCCGTGCGGCAGGCCAGGGCAAAGCCGATCTTTGACCAACTTGAAGAGTGGTTGCATGCGCAACTGCCCAGGCTATCAGGCAAATCTCCCCTGGCCCAGGCCATCCGCTATGCCCTGGGCCGGATGCCGAAGGCGCGGCCATATCTCAGCAACGGCCACCTGGATCTGGACAACAACGCAGCCGAGCGCGCTGTCAAACCGGTGGCCATCGGGCGAAAAAATTGGATGTTTTCAGGCTCCGCGCGTGGTGGAAAAACCATGGCTATCGCCTTCACGCTGATCGAAACCGCCAAACTGAACAACGTAGACCCCCAGGCCTGGCTCACCTGGGTGCTGGGCCAAATTGCCGATCACAAGATCACTCGGCTGGACGAGTTGCTCCCCTGGCGTTACGCTGCCCAAGCAGCGTAACAGGTCACGCGGGACGAGCGCCAGAGCGGCGACACCGGACGGTCACGGAGTACATCCCTGGCCACTACGTCGTGAACCGGATCGTGCGACCGCGCATGGCCTGCACCTGTTGCGAGGCTATCTGCCAGGCGCCATTGCCGTCGCGGCCGATCGAGCGCGGGCGCCCTGGCCCTGGACTTCTGGCGCACGTGCTGGTGAGCAAGTATGCCGATTATCTGCCGCTCTATCGGCAGAGCACGATCTTCCAGCGGGGCGGCATCGACCTCGACCGTTCGACCTTGGCCGACTGGGTCGGCAAATCGGCAGAGCTGCTGGAGCCGCTTGCCGACGCGATCGGCCGCCATGTTCGCGCGGGCCAGGCACTCTTCGCTGACGATACCCCGATCAAGATGCAGGCCCCTGGGAACGGCAAGTGCAAGACAGCCCGCGTCTGGACCTATGTCCGCGATGAGCGCCCATGGTTGGGCCAAGCGCCTCCGGCGGCTTGGTATCAGTTCACGGTCGATCGCAAGGGCACACACCCTGCCGAGCATCTGGCCAAGTACAAAGGCTGGATGCACGCGGATGGCTGCAGCGGCTTCAACGAGCTTTGCCGCTCCGGGAGCGTCTCCGAGGTCGCCTGCCTGGCGCACATCCGGCGCAAGTTCGTCGACGTCTTCCAGGCCGAGGGCTCGATCATCGCGGAGGAAACGATCCGGCGCATCGCCGGCCTCTACGCCATCGAGAAGCAGGCTCGCGGCCAGCCGCCCGAGGAGCGCAAGCGCCTGCGACAAGTCCATGCCATGCCGATCCTCGACGATCTGGAGACCTGGCTGCAGGCGCAACTGACCAAAATCTCGGGAAAATCAGAGCTGGCCAAGGCGATCCGCTACGCTTTGACCCGGATGAAGAAGCCGCGCCCCTACCTCGACCAAAGGGTTCTGGAAGCGGACAACAATTGTGCGCAAAGGGCGATGAAGCCGATCGCCACCGGACGAAAAAACTTCCTCTTCGTGGGCTCCCAAGGCGGTGGCAACTCCGCCGCCATCGTCTACACCCTGATCGAGACCGCCAAGGAGAACGGCGTCAACCCGCAAGCCTGGCTCACCTGGGTGCTCGGCCGCATCGCCGATCAGAAGATGACCCGCCTCGACGAACTCATGCCTTGGCGTTACGCTGCTGAAGCAGCGTAGCAGATGCTCCCAGCTTCGTGCCAGGGCGCCCGCACCGGACGGTCACGTTCCTTCCGCCCGACAGCCCCGACCGCAATCCGATAGAGATGGCGTTCGCGAAGCTCGAAGGCGCTGCTCAGAAAGGTCGCAGCGCGCACTGTCGATGGTCTCTGGAGTGTCATCGGCAAACTCGTCGACTGTTTCACGCCGCAAGAATGCTCGAACTGCTTCGCCGCCTGCGGATACGGGCCAGATTGATCGGAAAACGCTCTAGCACCACGCAGGGCGAAAAACGCTTGATCAGCGCGCACATTCAGCCGATCTTGGCGCCAAGCAGCAGTCCACTTGGGGAATGTCGGATGACCCAGCTTGTACAAAGCGGACAAAATATGGCTGTTTCGCGATCTCTGTGGGTGGACTGTTTTCCGGTCATGCGAGCACGTTCCCAGATGTTGTGGTGTAGGGTGAGGCTGGCAGGTGGCTGAGGTCGCCTGCGATCAGGTAGGCCATGAGGATAAGGTTTCGGGCCTTGCGGTAGCCTCTGGCGCGGGCCTTTGCCGCTTGGATCAGCCCGTTTATGGCCTCGACCGAGCCATTGCTCAGCGCGCTGTCGAAGCCGTTCAGGATGCCGTCCCAATGCGCTTTGAGGGTCAGGGCCAGCCTCTTGAAGGGAGCCAGTTTGCTGCGGCGCGCCCAGCGGAACCAGGAGGAGAGCTGTTCGTCAGCTTCCTCGCGCGTGGTCGCGGTCATGAAGATGTCGCGCAGGATTTCCTTCAGCCGGAACGCGCGCCCGGTCTTGAGATGCATGCGCGACAGCTCATGATGCTGATGGATCTGTCGCCTGGTCCAGCTGTGCTTGTCCTTGAGCCACATCCATCGGCTGTTCTTGAGCGCAGGTTTTTCGCGAACCTCGGAGCGCCGCATCTCTTCAAGCGCAGCGTTGGCCAACTGGATGACGTGGAACCGGTCGAAGGTAATGGCCGCGTTCGGCAGATGCCGCCCGACACCGGCAATATAGGATCGGCTCATGTCGATGCAGGCGGCCGTGATGGCGTCCGGATCGCCGCCATGGGCGCGGAGGTCTTCGGCGAAGGTTTTGACGGTGTCCGCGTCGCGGCCCGCACAGGCAAAGAGCAACCTGCCCACATCAAGGTCGTGGAACAAGGTGATGTAATTGTGTCCGCGCCGCGCGGCCGTCTCGTCGATCCCCACTGCTGTCACGTCGCTGAAACCCTCCAACGCGTGCGCTGCGGGTACGTCGTGATCGGGCACGCGCCATATCCGGTCGTCTCCAACCTCAAGCAGGTCAGCGATGGTCTTCACCGGCATCTCGCGGGCGAGCGCGATCACGAAGGCGTCGAACAACTGGCTGAACCCGCTGCCGCTGCGCGCCCAGGGAACCGGGACCTGCCCGGTCTTGCCGCATGCGCTACAGGAAACGCGGGGAACAGAGGCGTGGATGAAAGCCTTGTGCTCGAAGAAGCGCAGATGTTCCCACGTCCGGGGCCGCGTGTCATGGACCGGCTGATCGGCCGCGCCGCAGGACGGGCAGGCAAACCGGCTGCCGGCCCTAAAGCGGACCTCGAAGTGGATCTCCTTTGCCTTGGTATCGAAGCGCACGTCCGTGACGCTCCAAGGCGCCTGCAGGCCAAGCGCCATCGCGAACAAACTCGTCTCGGGCCCCATCGGTCCCCCGCATCCGCTGGTCTCAGGAAACCATATTCTGCCGGCAAGGGCGGCGCAGGCCAACAGATCCGGCGCGTCTGGCGCTGCGATATGTTCGGTCTCCGCGCCAGACGCGCCTCACGTCGCGACCACACCATCTGGTGGTGCCCAGAACGCCCCGCCATCCAGAAATCCACACGAAACGCGAAGGGACCCAACAGGACCCAAAATATGGAAGGGAGCGCATTTTGGAGCAAAGACTCATCCATGTGATCGGGGAATCGATTCCAAATGATCACTGCAATCAATCAACGGCCATAAAAATGTTTGCCGAAGCCTTGCATGAGACTGACCTGACGTCGCGAGCGCAGGTAAAAGTTGTGGACCTTGGATGCGGGAGCGGAGACAGCTACCAGAGCCTGAAAGAGCAGCTGCCAAATCTGGACTATGTCGGCGTCGATATCGAAAGTTCTCCGGAGGTCGATGGGCGGACCCGTGATGACCTTTCATTCAAGACGTATGATGGTATCAATCTTCCTTTCGAGAGCGGGACGATTGACATCATCTTTTGCAAGCAGGTTCTCGAACATGTTCGCCATCCCGATGCATTGATCGCGGATGTGGCGCGGGTGCTCAAGCCGGGGGGAATTTTTGTGGGATCGGTTTCCTTTCTCGAGCCTTATCATAGCTTCAATATCTTCAACTGGAGCCCATATGGAGTAGTGACCGTGTTTCGCGATAACGGTCTTCGCGACGTGATGATCAGACCCGGTATTGATGGAATTTCCCTGACAATGCGCAGCTTTCTATCGCGAATGGCATTTGATACCAGTTTTTCCATGGAGAGCATGTTCAACCATTTTACAGATATCCAGCGCGAAAATCTTGCTAAGAGCCCTGCCGATGTTAACGCCCAGAAACTCGCCATTGCAGGACATCTGTGCTTTCGGGCCAAAAAAGGGAAGCGCTTTGCGCCGCAGAGGAAGACACAAAGCCATGACGATCAAAACAGAAGGTTTTTCATCTGCAGATTATTGGGAGCGCCGATACGCGGGTGGCGGCAATTCGGGCGCGGGGTCTTGCGGTAGGCTTGCGGATTTCAAGGCGACTTTTCTCAATCGCTTTTTTGCCAATAATGACGTGCAGTCTGTGCTAGAGTTTGGATGTGGCGACGGCAATCAACTTGATTTGCTTGAAATAGAACGCTACACTGGATTCGATATTTCGCCGACTGTCGTCGCGCAATGTCGGGAACGGTTTGCCGACAAGGAGGCGTTTCAGTTTCTTTCTCCCGAAGATGCACGAGATCTGGGGCTTCACGACTTGACCCTGTCACTTGACGTGCTGTTCCACCTTATCGAGCCCCAAGTGTTTGCCGATTATATAGCCCAGCTTTTTGCGCACAGCACGCGCCATGTCGTGATCTACAGCAGCAACTTTGATTCCCCTTGGCCCAGTGCCCACGTATTGCACCGGAATGTGCGCAAGTTCATTCAAGACAACGTCCCGCATTGGCACCTGAACGCTATTATCCCGAATGCCTATCCCTACCGGGGTGACGATGTAGACAATACATCGTTTTGTGATTTCCTGATCTACTCCAAACCCGGGATCTCTTGTGAACTGCACTGCCCGGGACGGACTGAAGTCTAGAGCGCCATGCGGGAAATTGGAATCGGGGTTTCCCATGGGGCTTGGTTTGTGATTCACCATATGTGGAGGTGGATCATGGGCAAACCGCTATCACTGGATCTTCGCCGTCGGATTGTGGCCTTCCCGGCGGCGGGTCACTCCTGCCGCACTTCTGCGGCCAAGTGCGACATTTCGCCGGGTTTCGTCATCGCGTTGATGAAACGTTATTGCACAACCGTATCGCTCGAGCCGGCCCGTCAGGGGCGGCCGCCGGGCGGGCAGCTGACGCCACCTAAGGGCCATCTGGTTCGGACCGTCGAGGCGCGGCCGGTCATCACCATGCCAGAACGCGCCGAACTCCTGGATGTCGAGCACGGGGTTCGCGCCGATCCGTCCTGCTTGTCTCGCCGCCTCATAAAGCTCGGGTTCTCATATAAAAAAGTCGTTGCTTGCGGTGGAGTGCGGACGCGCCCGGGTGCGGCGTGAGCGCCATGTTCGGACCCATCTGCGCCAGCCCCGGATGCGCCAGGAACCGCACCGGCTGGTCTTTCTGGACGAGACATCCACGACGACCAAGATGACCCGGCTGCGGGGGCGCGCGCCGCGCGGCGGCAGATTGCTGGCCGATGCGCCCTTCGGTCACTGGGGCAGTCAGACGTTCGTCGCGGGGCTGCGTTGCAATGAGCTGATCGCGCCATGGGTGATCGATGGGGCCATGAACCGCGCGATCTTCGACACTTACATCGAAACCCAATTGGCACCCAGCCTGGCGCCCGGGGACATTGTGATCCTCGACAACCTTTTCCACCCACAAATCCAAAGCATCTCAAGCCCTTCTGAAGGCGCAAGGAAACTGGCTGCTGTTCCTGCCGCCATACTCCCCGGACCTCAACCCGATCGAAGATGGCGTTCGCCAAGCTCAAGGCACACTTGCGCCGCCTCAAGGCCCGAAGCCTGGAAGACCTCTGGCGCGCCGTCGGAAACATCTGCGGTCTCTTCGAACGTATCCGTCCGGTCTCACTGGCCTTGACGGCTATTCTGGCCGCCAGTTCCAGGGGGCCAGATCGTCGATACGGTTGAGTTTGTGATCTGCGATATGGGTCGGGACCCAAGTCAGCCAGCCTTCGGGGTCCACCGCGTTCATGCGGGCGGTTTGGATGAGGGTGTAGGCGATTGCGGCGGCGTTGCCGCCGCCCTCGGACCCCATGAAGAGATAGTTCTTCCTGCCAAGGGTCAGTGGCCCGATTGACCGCTCGCAGATGTTGTTGTCCGGCTCGGGCTGGCCGTTTTCGAGATAGGCCCGGGCATTGGGCATGCGGCCGAGGGCGTAGCGAATGGCCTCGGCCGGTTTGGTTTTTGCCGGGATTTTCGGCAGTTGCTGCCTCAGCCAGGCCTCCAACTCGTCGAAGATGGACTTCGACTTGGCCTGTCGCAGGGCGACGCGTTCGTCGGGCGGCCTGTACCGCGCCTCCTTTTCGACGGCATAGAGCCCGGCGATGCGTTCGATGGTTTCCCTGGCGATGGCCGATCCATGGCGTTCGAAGACATCCACGAACTTGCGGCGGACATGCACCATGCAGGCCTGCTCGCCGGCCAGCCCATTGCCGAACAGCCCGTTGAAGCCGGTGAACCCGTCGGCATGGATAGTGCCCTTGTCGTCAGCAAGATGCGCGGCGTGTGTGGATGCCCCCTGTTTGGCAAGCGATATCTTCGGTTTTTCGGCGGGGTCTTCGATCGGACGTGTGTCAGGCCTCTGAGCGTGGCCTTCCATGACGCCACGGGCCGGTATGCTGTTCGGAAGGCTGGGTTCACATCGGTTCAGAGAGCTGCAAGCGCTCGCGCCCCGGGACTGAATGTCCCTGCCTTGAACTTCGAAGTCCGTGTCGCCTGCGCCGCGTCGATCGCGCGCCCCGGCCTTGCGGCCATGCCGTGCCTTCGTCCCGCCTCCGGGGGTCAGGTCACGCCATCCTGTAATCCTCCTGCTTTGTCGTCACGGCCCAGATCATCCGAGCCATCCTGTTCGCCAGCGCGACGGCCGCGACCATTTTCGGCTTGCGTGCCACCAGAGCGGCCAGCCAGCGGTTCGAACTGCCGCCCTTGCGGACCGCCCGGCGGATCACGCTCATCGCGCCGACGATCAGGAGCCGGCGGATATCGGTCTGCCCCGTCTTGCTGACCGAACCCAGCCTGGACTTGCCGCCCGTCGACCTCTGTCGCGGCACCAGGCCAAGCCAGGCGGCGAAGCTGCGCCCGCTGTCGCATGTGTCGAGATCGGGTGCGAACGCCGCGACGGCGCCAGCGGTGACGGGACCGATCCCGGGGCGGGTGCGCAGCCGGCGCAGCGGCGTGTCGCTCTTCGAGGCTGCCTTGAGTTCGTCCGCGAGCCGTTCGATCGCCTCAGTGAGCCGCGCGATCTGCTCGAGATAGATCGTCCCCATCTCCCGGACCGGGCCGGGCAGATCGCTGGTCTCGTCAGCCAGCGCGTTCTCGAGCACCTTCAGGCGCGCCGGCCCCTTCGCTGCGACGAGCTTGAACGCGGGCGCGAGGCCGCCGCCGCCATCGCTTCGGCATCAGCATTGTCGTTCTTCTGCCGTTTGACAAACGGCTTCACCCAGGCCGCCGGCATCAGCCGCACCTCACGTGCCGCTGCGCCACCCGGCCCCAATGGGGCGACGTGGCACAGGCCTCCATCGCCACGACACAGGCGGGCTGCCCGGCGAGAAGCGCCGCCAGACGCATTCGCGACAAAACTCGATTGTATAGAACCGCCCCATCCGCTGTGACCGCGCAGACCTGAAAGCTGCCCTTTGCCAAATCGATCGCCGGCATGTTGATTGTCGTCGTCATTGATGTGCCCTCCACTTGGTTCCGATGGGAACCATCATGGCATACGAGATGCCGCTGGTGGGGGCATCCACCGCATCAGTTCACACTGCATGGAAGCCGTCGAACGGGCCGATATAAGGCACCAGGCCCGACCGCTCCTCTTCGAACACCTCCCGGATCGTCCTGTCCGGAATGTCGGGGATGTTTGTTCGCCTTGGCGTAGGCGATGCATCGGTCCTCGAGCATTCGCCATTGTCGCTCGGACCAATGGCGCGACATGGCTCATCATTCAGTTCGGCATAGGATCTGAACTTCGGCCGCGGCACGAAGAACCGCCGCCGGAGCACGCCCACCTGGTTCTCGACCTGACCACTCGCCATTGTCCTCGGACCAATGGCGGACAATGGCTCGTTCCCAGCCTGAGGCGGGCGTGCAGGCCACCGGATCAACGAGGTAATGCCCGCACATCTGCTGGAACCGGCGATTGTAGGCGCGATTCTTGCCGACGAAGATCGTTTCCACCGCCGTCTTCGCTCGACCATTGTTCTTGAACCAATGGCGAACAAGGTCTCGCTGTCGTAAATGCCCCGCGCGCAGGCCCCACCGAAGAAGGCAAACGCCCTGTCATACCAACGATCACTGATCGTGACCGTTGTCCGCCTCCCGCCCCGCCTCCCCGCCCGACCACCAATCTTGTCCTATCCCATTGGTAGGATTGGTGGTCGGGCGGGGAGGCGGGGCGGGAGGCGGCGTTGCGCAATGAGTCACACTCATTGCGCTTTGCTATCATGCGCGTCGAACACCATCTGCCCTGCGTCTCTCTGGGATAGGCCCGCACGAACGGCATCCGGCTGTGGCACAGGCGGACATGGGCCACCTTGACCGTCACCGTCACGCCATCGAGGATCACGATCTCATGGCTCCAGTCGAACTGGTAGGCCTCGCCCGGATCGAAGCTCAGCGGCACATAGGCTGAGGCAGATGCCGCCTGCGTCGCTTTGGACCAACTGGCCGCATATCGGCGCACGGCATCATAGCTACCGCCATATCCGCGGTTGCGCAGGTCCTCGTAAATCCGGATCAGCGTCAGGCGTTCGCGCTTTGGCCGCCGCGCATTCTCGGCCAGCATCGCGTCCAGCACCGAACGCCAGGGATCGATCTTCGGGCGGGGCTGCGTCGTGCGGCCATAGGTGAACTCGGTCGCCCCCGACCGGATGACCTTGCGCACCGTGTTCCGCGATACCCGCAGCTCCCGGCAAATCTGCTTGATCGACTTGCCGTCGACGAAATGCGCACGCCTGATCTTCGCGATCGTCTCCACAACCAACATCCCCTGACTGCTCCCTCATGCCTTTGAGGAAGCTTCTGATCAGAAGTATCGGGGGGGGTCACTTTCGGACGCCGATCACCCCAAGATGGGGGGTCAATCTTGCATGCCGATCCACAGCGCGGTGGGCACGCTGCGTTGCACAGCGCCTTGACAAATGCTTCGCGCCCGTGAGCGGCAAGAAGCTGGGCGGTTTCAGGTTTCAAGTGCAACGGTTGATGTTAAGGCCTGGATTTCTTCGGCCATGGCTCTCGCGGGTGTTTTCCATCCGAGGGTTTTTCTGGGTCGGTTGTTCATCAGCGCGGCGACATCGTTCAGCCAGGTCTGGCGGACGCCGCCAAGGTCGGCGCCTTTGGGCACGAACTGGCGCAGCAGTCCGTTGGTGTTCGCGTTCGAGCCGCGCTGCCAGGGGGCGTGCGGGTCGCAGAACCGGATGTCGATCTTCAACCGCCGCGCGAGTTCGGGGTGGCAGGCCATCCCGGCGCCGCGATCGTAGGTCATGCTCTTGCGCAGGGCCTCGATCGTCGCCGCCTTCAGCCCGCCGCGCGGCTGCGCGCGCCGCATAGATCGTCTCGTGGCTGACGCGGGCGGAAGGATCATCGGGCTTCATGCGCCGCAGTCTGTGCGCGATCTGCTCAGGCGACCAGCGCCAAAAGACAAGGTGGTCATGGACGAAGCGGTAAAGCGCGCTGCCCTCGGCCAGCTTGCGCCGCCGCCCGCAGCGCGCGCGCCGCGTATCGTGGGCGCGGCGCGCCGCTTGCGGTCCATAGCGGCCATCGGCCCGACGGCCCCGCGCCAGCGCGCGCCCGATCGTGCTGGCAGGGCGCCCCGGAAGCCGCCCGATCGCCCGCTGGCTGCGGCCCCGTTCATGCCCGGCGAAGATCACGCCACGTTCCTCGCTGCCGAGGGGATTGCTTCGTCTGTCCATCGCAACATCCTATGCCCAACGGGCTCCGGGTGCTGCACTTGAAACTTGAGCCCAAGTGTCACATCCCGTGTGATTATGGGGCCGTTTCCTGAAGAGTTTCGGCTTCTGTTTGTGCCATTCTTTCAGGGCGTCGATGGGCGTTCGGCCTTTGAGGACGGATTGCGGGAGCTCGCCGTTGTAGTGGCGGACGTAGCGCAGGATGGTCTGTTCGAGGTCCTCGCCGGAGCGGAATCGGTGGCTTTGCAGAACGTCCTCGATCCGGCCGTTGAACCGCTCGACCATGCCGTTCGTTTGCGGCCGAACCGGTGGGGCCGGGCGGTGCTCGATCTCGGTGCAGCCGGTCACGGCGGCCGAATGGGCGGTGGTGTGCGAGCTGGGCGGGCTCGACCCGGCATCGATCTGATCAGGGCGTTCCGAAAACCTGCACCAGAATGGCGTCCAGCGCCTCAGCGTCCTGCGGCGTGAACGCCGCCGGTTGGTCGCTGTCGATATCGAACACGCCGATCAGCCCGCCTGCCCCGTCCCGCACCGGCAGCACCAGTTCCGACCGGGTGGAGGCAGCGCAGGCGATATGGCCCGGAAAGGCGGCCACATCGTCGACCCGTTGCACCTGCCCTGTCCGGGCCGCCGCGCCGCAGACGCCGCGCGAAAACGGGATCGTCAGGCAGCCATGGCCGCCCTGATAGGGGCCGATCTTCAACAGGCCGGGCGCGACCACGCGATAGAACCCGACCCAGTCGAACCGGTCGTCGGCGTGGTAGACCTCGCAGGCAACCGTCGCCATCAGGGCCACGATATCGTCCTCGCCCGCGGTCAGGGCGGCCACACGGGCGCGCAGTGCAGGCCAGTCCACCGCCGTCACGGCCGTTCGATGGCGATCGCCGTGCCCTCGCCCCCGCCGATGCAGATCGCCGCGACGCCGCGTTTGAGCCCCCGCGCCTCGAGCGCGTGCAAGAGCGTCACCATGATCCGCGCGCCCGAGGCGCCGATCGGATGGCCCAGCGCGCAGGCCCCGCCATGCACGTTCATCTTCTCGCGCGGCACCCCCATCTCGGCCATGAAGGCCATGGGGACGACGGCGAAGGCCTCGTTGACCTCCCACAGATCGACATCGGCGACCGACCAGCCGATCCGGTCAAGGAGCTTGCGCGCCGCGGGCACCGGCGCGGTGGTGAACCAGCCCGGCGCCTGGGCGTGGCTGGCATGGCCCGGGATGCGGGCGCGCACCGGCATTCCGGCGCTGCGCGCGACCTCTTCGCGGGCCAGGATCAACGCCGCCGCCCCGTCCGGAGATCGAGCTGGAATTCGCCGCCGTGACCGTGCCGCCGGCGCGGAAGGCGGGCTTCAGATGGGGGATTTTCTCGGGCCGCGCATTGCCCGGCTGTTCGTCGATATCGACGCTGTGGGCGCCCTTGCGCCCCGACACCGTGACCGCCGTGATTTCAGCCGCAAAGGCGCCCGAATCCCGGGCGGCAAGCGCGTTGCCGAGCGAGCCGATGGCATAGGCATCCTGATCCTCGCGGGTGAACTGGTAATGCGCCGCGCAATCCTCGGCGAAGGTGCCCATCAGCCGGCCCTTGTCATAGGCGTCCTCGAGCCCGTCGAGAAACATGTGGTCGACAACCCGCCCATGGCCAAGCCGCGCGCCGCCCCGCATGCCGGGCAACAGATAGGGGGCTTCGGTCATGCTCTCCATGCCGCCCGCCGCGATCACATCGGCCTGACCCAGCGCCAGCCGGTCGGTGGCGACCATGGCCGCCTTCATGCCCGAACCGCACATCTTGTTCAGCGTCGTTGCCGGCACCGCCTCGTCCAGCCCGGCGGCAAAGCCGGCCTGGCGGGCGGGGGCCTGACCCTGGCCCGCGGGCAGCACGCAGCCCATGATCAGCTCGTCGATGGCGGGCCCACCCGCCGCCGCGCGCGCCGCTTCCAGCGCCGCCCCGCCCAGCACGGGGGCGGGAACGCCGGCGAAAGCGCCCTGCAACCCGCCCATCGCCGTGCGCTGCGCGCCCACGATCACGACCTCGTCCATCGGGGCCTCCGCTTTGCTGCTGCCTGTCCTCAGAACATCGCGAATCCGGGGCAAATGCAACGCATCGCCGCGGCCGGAACATAAGTGGAACGAAAACGAAATCGTAACGGGTTGGCCGATAAGTCGCATTCGACAGGACCGGAGGGACAGATGCAGCTCGATTGCGAAACCATTGGCGCCGACCTTGTCGTCCGGATGCGCGAGGCACGGCTCGACGCTGCCGGCGCGATCGCCTTCAAGGAAGCGTTCCGCGCCTGCCTGCAGGGGCCGGCCACCCGCGTCATCCTTGACCTTTCCAGCGTGACCTTCATGGATTCGAGCGGGCTGGGCGCCGTGGTCGCGGTGCTGAAGGCGGCGACACCGGCGCGGGCCTTCGCCCTTGCCGGGCTGACCCCGGCGGTGGCGCGGGTGTTCAAGCTGACGCGCATGGATTCGGTGTTCTCGATCTATCCCGACCTGGCGCGGCCATGGCCGAGGGGCGCGGCGCAGCATCGGGCGATGGCGGCGGATGACCGGGCCGCGCGGTCGCCCGGGCGCGCTGCGCCTGCGCATCGACAGCCGCGCCGAAGCGGTGCGCGGCGCGCTGGCCGCGACGCGGGCCCATGTCGCAGCGGCGGTCGATAACGGGGCCTCGGATGCCGATTGCAGGCCCGGGAACGGGGCGGCCTTGCCCGATCCCGATACCGTCGAACTGCTGCTGGCCGAATTGCTCAACAATGTGGTTCGGCACGCCTGCCGCGGCCGGCCGGGCCATTCGATCGAGATTGCGCTGCGGGAGCGGCCGGACGGTCTTCTGGTGCTGATCCGCGACGATGGCGTGCCGATGCCCGGGGGCGCGCCGCCGCCGGGCCGGGTTCACGACCCCGACGACCTGCCCGAGGGCGGCTTCGGCTGGGGCCTGATCCGCATGCTCGCGCGCGACATCCGCTATGCCCGGCGGCGCGGGCGCAACCGGATCGCGCTGGTCATCCCGCCCGGCTGATCGCAACGGTCATCGGGAATGACCGTTAACCGCCTGCCGCCCCGCCGCCCGGGCGGCCTGCAGGAAAGCCGCCATGCGGCCGGGATCCTTGCGGCCGGGTGCGGCTTCGACCCCGCTCGAGACATCGATCTGGGCCGCCCCGGTCGCCCGGATCGCCGCAGCGACGTTTTCGGCCGTCAGCCCGCCGGCCAGCATCCAGGGCACCGACCAGCGGCGACCGGCCAGCAGATGCCAGTCGAACGGCACCGCATTGCCGCCCGGCCGGGTGGCGCCCGGCGGCGGTTTGGCATCGACCAGAATCTGGTCGGCCACCGCGCCATAGGTGTCGAGCGCCGGCAGGTCGGCCGCCTGGGCAAGGCCGATGGCCTTCATCACCGGCAGCCCGTAGCGCGCCCGCAGCGCGGCAACCCGCGCCGGGCTTTCGGAACCGTGAAGCTGCAGCATGTCGATGGGGACGGTGTCGAGCAGCGCCTCGAACGCGGCATCGTCGGCATCGACCGTCAGGGCGACCCGGGTCACGCCGGCCGGGACCGACAGCGCCAACAGCCGCGCCGCGGCCGCGCTCAGGTGCCGCGGCGAAGGCGGAAAGAAAACGAACCCGACATAGGCGGCGCCGGCTTCGACGGCCGCTGCGACATCTGCGGCGCAGGTGAGCCCGCAGACCTTCACCCGAACGGGCACGCGCCCGTCAGCCGTCGACGATCGCCAGCACGTCGTCGCGGTTCTTGGGCTCGCCGGCCTTTTCGCGCAGGTTGCTGACCTCGCGCTCGAGCGAGGCCTTGGCGCGCCGTTCGCGGGTGACGGCCGAGCGATGCTTGGCCTCGCGCAGATACTCCCAGACGAACCCCAGCGCCAACCCGGCAAGCAGGGAGCCGAAGATCACCAGGAACAGCGGCAGTTCCCCGCTGGTCGGGAACGGCACGAAATCGGCGATCCCCCGGGGCAGCAGGTTCACCGTGACCGGCGCCAGATTGGCGACCGCCAGGATCACCAGGACGATCGTCAGCACCAGCAGGAATAGATACTTGATGTAGCGCATGGCCTATGCGTCCCCTTCGCCGCCACCGTTGAGCCGTTCCCGCAACAGCTTGCCCGTCTTGAAGAACGGCACCGCCTTTTCCTCCACCGGCACGGCCGCCCCGGTGCGCGGATTGCGGCCCATCCTGGCATCGCGATGCTTGACCGAAAACGCGCCGAAACCGCGCAGTTCGACCCGGTTGCCCTGTTCCATGGCCCGGGTGATCTCTTCGAACACGGTGGTCACGATCCGTTCGACATCGCGCTGGTAAAGATGCGGGTTTTCATCGGCGAGTTTCTGGATCAACTGCGAACGTATCACCTGCCCCTCCCAAGTCGCGCCGGCTTTGCGACGCCGGTGCCCAGAATGCGGGCGATCGCCCAAGAAGCGGCTTTCCTTGCAAAAAACCCGCCCGAGATGGTTTGTTAGCGGTTCATCCCTGCCTTGTCCAGCCCGCGCGGTCCGGCCATCGGGCCATCGCCCTTGCAACGCGACGAACCGGGCGGGCGCCCATCGCCGGGCGCGCGCCCGGCGATCCGGCCGCCCTGCGGCGGCCGGTCCCAGCTTCCCGCGACAGGCACCGGGGCGGGCGCGGCGTCAAGCGGGCCGCTCCGGGATCAGCCCGCGCGGGCTGAAGCGCAGCACCAGCAGCAGGATCACCCCCATGGTCAAGAGCCGCATATGCGCCGCCGAGGCCAGCAGACGATCGCGCAGCGCGCTGCCTTCGGGCATCCCGGCAGTGACCACATCCATCAGCCAGCGGCCCATCGGCTCGACCTGGACCCAGAAGAACCAGATCAGGAACCCGCCCAGGATCGCGCCCCAGTTGTTGCCCGAGCCGCCGACGATCACCATCACCCAGATCAGGAAGGTAAAGCGCAGCGGCTGATACGAGCTTGGCGTCAACTGCCCGTCGAGCGTGGTCATCATCGCGCCCGCCAGCCCGATCACCGCCGAGCCGAGCACGAAGATCTGCAGATGCCGCGCCTTGACGTTCTTGCCCATGGCGCCGGCCGCGACCTCGTTGTCGCGGATCGCCCGCATCATCCGGCCCCAGGGCGAGTTGAGCGCGCGTTCCGCCAGGATCAGGATCACGATCAGCACGACGGCGAACAACCCGGCATAGATCAGCTTCACCGCGATCGACGACGCCTCCACCGGGTCGAGTCCCAGCGCCGTGGCGCGGTCGACGAAGCCGGGATCGGCCTGCAGATCGACCTCATAGGGGGCGGGGCGGGGCAGGCCGACCACGTTCTTGACCCCGCGGCTCAGCCAGTCTTCGTTCTTGAGCACGGCGATGATGATCTCGGAGATGCCAAGCGTCGCGATCGCCAGATAGTCCGAGCGCAGCCCCAGCGCGGTCTTGCCGATGAGCCAGGCCGCGCCGGCGGCCAGCACCCCGCCGACCGGCCAGGCCAGCAGGATCGGCAGGCCAAGCCCGCCGAGATAGCCCGAAACGGCCGGGTCCACATCCTCGATCGCATCGACCGCCGGGCCGAACAGGGCGCGAAAGGCGATCAGCCCGACGACCCCGGCCGCGGCCAGTATCCACCAGCGGCGGCGGCCCGGCGGCAGGCGCCGATGCAGCCAGATCAGCCCGGCGATGGTGGCTGCGCCCAGCACCAGCGCCAGCCAGGCCCGTCCGCCGCCCGCCGCCCAGGCCTCGGCCACCGGCGGCATCGACACCAGCACGGCGGCAAGCCCGCCGAGCGCCAGAAATCCCATCACCCCGACATTGAACAGGCCCGCATACCCCCATTGCATGTTCACGCCCATCGCCATGATGGCCGAGACGAGACCCATGTTGAGGATCGCAAGCGCGAGGTTCCAGCTCTGGAACACGCCCGTGCCTATGATCGCCGCGGCGACCAGGCCGAACATCAGGGCGATGCGGCTGCGTTGACCGGTCATGCGCTGGCCCCCCGGAAAAGCCCCGTGGGCCGGATCAGCAGCACCAGGACAAGGATGATGAAGGACACCGCGAATTTGTAGTCGGTGCCGAGGAACTGCACCAGCCCCTCGGGCGCGAGCGCATCGGGCAGCACATAGGTCAGCACCTTCTTCCAGGCATAGGTCACCGTCACCTCGGAAAACGCGATGATGAAGGCGCCGGCGATCGCACCGACCGGGTTGCCCAGCCCGCCAAGGATCGCCGAGGCAAAGATCGGCAGCAGCAGCTGGAAATAGACGAAGGGCTTGAAGCTCTTGTCGAGGCCGTAGAGCACCCCGGCGATCACCGACAGGCCGGCGACCACGATCCAGGTGATCGCCACCACCCGTTCGGGGTTGATGCCCGACAGCAGCGCCAGTTCCTCGTTGTCGGAATAGGCCCGCATCGACTTGCCGGTCCGGGTGCGGCGCAGGAACCAGAAGAGCGCGGCGACGACCAGGATCGCGGTGACCACGGTCAGCGCCTGGGTGGTGCGGATCGACAGCCCCTCGGCCAGCCCCGTTGCCTCGCGGAACGCACGCGGATGGATCAGAAACCGCGCCCCGTCGTCAAAGCGCTGATCGTCGGGGCCGATGAACAGCCGCGTCAGCCCGTTGAGGATGAACATCACCCCGATCGAGGCGATGACAAAGGTGACCGGCACCGCCTTGACGCCGCGATAGAAGCGATAGACGCCCCGGTCGATCAGCAACAGCAGCAGCGCGGTCACCGCGATCGCGACCGGCAGGGCAAGCAGCGCCGTGGGCAGCGGGCCAAGCGACACCCCCCAGCCCTGCAGCGCCCAGGTGGCATAGATCGCCACCATGGTGCCGATTGCCATGGTGTCGCCATGGGCAAAGTTCGAAAACCGCAGGATGCCGTAGATCAGCGTCACCCCCAGCGCCCCCAGCGCCAGCTGGCTGCCATAGGCAAGCGCCGGGATCAGCACGAAATTCGACAGCGCGACGATGGCGTTGAGGAAATCCATCTAGCCCCCCAGGAAACTCTTGCGAACCTCGGGGTCGGCCAGCAGCGCCCGCCCGGTATCGGTATAGCGGTTTTCGCCCTGCACCAGGACAAAGCCGTGATCGGCGATCTCCAGCGCCTGGCGGGCGTTCTGTTCGACCATCAGGATCGACAGGCCGGTGCGCGCGATCTCGATGATCCGGTCGAAAAGCTCGTCCATGACGATGGGCGACACGCCCGCCGTCGGTTCATCCAGCATCAGCAGTTTCGGCTTGGTCATCAGCGCGCGGCCGACGGCGACCTGCTGGCGCTGGCCGCCCGACAGTTCGCCCGCCGCCTGGCGGCGCTTGTCCTTGAGGATCGGGAACAGGGCAAAGACCTGCTCCATCGTCTCGGCGATGTCGTCGCGGCGCAGGAACGCGCCCATCTCCAGATTCTCCTGAACCGTCAGGGCGGGGAACACGTTGCGGTTCTGCGGGACGAAACCCATCCCCTTGGCCACCCGGGCCTGCGGGGTCAGATGGCTGATATTCTCGCCATCGAGCACGATGCGCCCGTGTTTCAGCCGCAGCATGCCGAAGATCGCCTTCATCGCGGTCGATTTGCCCGCCCCGTTCGGCCCGACGATCACCGCGATCTCGCCGGTGCCGACGCGGATCGTGCAATCGTGCAGGATGTTGGCGGCGCCATAGCCGCCGGTCATGCCGATCGCGTCGAGGAAGGGTTGGGTCATCCCGCGGCCTGCGCGGCCTTGCGCGCGTTCTTCTGCCCGCGGCCCAGATAGGCCTCGATCACATGCTCGTTGTCGCGCACCTCCTGCGCGGTGCCCTTGGCCAGCACGCGGCCCTCGGCCATCACGATCACCGGGTCGCAAAGCTTGGCGATGAAATCCATGTCGTGTTCGATCACGCAGAAGGTATAGCCGCGCTCGGCATTGAGCCGCAGGATGGCATCCGCGATGGTGCCCAGAAGCGTGCGGTTCACCCCTGCGCCGACCTCGTCGAGGAACACGATCTTGGCGTCGACCATCATCGTCCGGCCCAGTTCCAGCAGCTTCTTCTGCCCGCCCGACAGGTTGCCGGCGCGTTCGTCGGCCAGATGGGTCAGGGTGAGGAACTTCAGCACCCCATCGGCCTTTTCCGCCAGCGCGCGATCCTCGGCGGCGATCGCGCCGCGGCGGAACCAGGCATCCCACAGCCGCTCACCCGATTGCCCGCCGGGCACCATCATCAGGTTTTCCCGCACCGTGAGGGACGGGAATTCATGGGCGATCTGAAAGGTGCGCAACAGCCCGCGCGCGAACAATTCATGCGGCGGCAGCCCGGTAATGTCCTCGCCATCCATGATGACCCGGCCCGAGGTCGGCGGCAACTCTCCGGCGACGACGTTGAACAGCGTCGACTTGCCCGCGCCATTGGGGCCGATCAGACCGGTGATCGAACCGGTCTCGATCGTCAGGCCGGCCCCGTCGACGGCGTGAAACCCGCCGAAATGCTTGTGCAGTTGCTCGACCCGGATCACACCCCGCCCCCCGTCACGGCAAACAGCCCGGGCGAACCCGGGCTGTCCTCGTTCTGTCCGATGTCCGGCTCAGCGGAACTGAACCGTCTCGTAGGCGCCATCGGTGATGGTGTATTCGCGATAGGTGCCGGCGGCCTCGCCCGGGCCGATCAGCTCCACATTGGTGGCGCCGACATAGTCGATCTCGCCGCCATCGTTGAGGATCTGGATCGCCTTGCCCAGTTCGCCCGGCAGGATCGGCTCGCCCGGGGCATTGGCGATATCGAGGATGTTGGCCGCCGCCGCCTCGGATGTGCCGGCGCCGCCCTTGTGCATCGCCAGCGCAATGAGCGCCGCAGCGTCATAGGATTCGCGCGTGAACGAGCTTTCGCCGTTGACGCCGGCGGCCTCGGTGATCGCGGCAAAGGCATCCGCGCCCTCGCCCTCGGACCACGGCACGGCCCCGATCGAGCCGCCCATATCGGCGCCGAGATCGGCCAGCAGCGCGTCCGAATACATCCCGTCGCCCATCAGGAAGGTGTCAAAGGCGCCGGTGTCGAGCGCGCCCTGGATGATGCCCTTGCCGCCCTGATCGGCATAGCCGAGCACGACCAGAAGCTCTCCGCCGGCCGAGGCCAGCGCCGCGACTTCGGCCGAATAGTCGCCCTTGCCGTCGTCATGCGGGGTGTTGATGGTGATCGTCCCGCCGGCGGCCTCGAACGCGCTGGCGAAGCTGTCGCTGAGGCCCTTGCCGTAATCGTTGTTGGTATAGGTCACGGCGACCTCGGCGATGCCCTTGCCGGACAGGATTTCCGACAGCACCTCGCCCTGGCGGGCATCGGACGGCGCGGTGCGGAAGAACAGCCCGTTATCCTCGATCGAGGTCAGCGCGGGCGAGGTGGCCGACGGCGAGATCATCACAATGCCGTTCGGAATCGCGACATTCTGCAGCGTGGCGATCGTGACGCCCGAGCAATCGGCGCCAACGATGGCGTCGACGCCTTCGGCGGTGATCAGACGCTCGGCGGCGGCGGTGCGCGGCGGCGGAGTCGATGCAGGTCGAATCGGCGCGGACGGATTGCAGCATCGAACCGCCCAGAATGCCGCCTGCGGCGTTGATCTCGGCCATCGCCAGCTCGGCCGAATCGGCCATCTGCGGCGTCAGCGATTCGATCGGTCCGGTGTAACCGAAGATCACCCCCGATCTGCACGTCCTCGGCCAGCGCCGGGCCGGCGGCCAGCGCCGCGACGGCGGTGCCGGTCAGCATCAGCTTCTTCATGTGTCTCTCCCCTGTGTGCGGACGGGTCCGCTGTGTTGTGGCGGTGCCGACCCTAGCTTGCGGATTCGTGAATGAAAAGTGGGCAGCGCGGGTGGAAAATGGCGCCCGGCGATGCATCGTTTCCGGGGCGCAACGGGGAGGCAGCGATGCAAAGACGGGTTTTTCTGGCCGGGGTCGGGGCGGCGCTGGCGTCGCCCGGACTGGTGCGGGCCGGCACGATGTCGAGCAGCGCGGGGCGGTTGCAGGTCGAGACGGTGGCGACCGGCCTCGACGAACCCTGGGCGGTCGGGTTCCTGCCCGAGGGCGGCGCGCTGGTCACCTTGCGGGGCGGCGGGCTGTTGGCGATTACGGGGGGCCGCGGCCCGCCCGGTCGGTGGGCTGCCCGCGGTCTATGCGGGGGGCAGGGCGGTTTGCTCGACCTCATGATCCCGCGCGATTTCGCCCGCTCCCGCACGCTGTTTCTGAGCTATGCCAAGCCGCAGGACGGGCGCGGCGGGGCGGGCACGGCGCTGGCGCGGGCTGTCTATGCCGATGGCGCCGGCCAGCTGACCGGTTTGCGCGACATCTTCGAGATGACGCCGGGCTCGTCGGGCGGGCCGGCATTTCGGCTCGCGCATCGTCGAGGCGCCGGACGGCCGGCTGTTCCTGACCATCGGCGATCGCGGCGACCGGCCATCGGCGCAGGATCTTGCGCGCCATAACGGCGCCGTGTTGTGCCTGAACCGCGACGGGTCGGTGCCGGCGGACAACCCGTTTGTGGGCCAGCCCGGCGCCCGCCCGGAAATCTGGAGCTATGGCCACCGCAACCCGCAGGGCGCGACGCTGGATGCGCGGGGCCGGCTGTGGATCACCGAACATGGCGCGCGCGGCGGCGACGAGGTCAATCTGGTGGAGCGCGGCGTGAACTATGGCTGGCCGGTGATTTCCTATGGCCGGCATTATTCGGGCCTGCCGATCGGCGAGGGCACCGCGCGGCCCGGCATGGCCCAGCCCGCGCATTACTGGGACCCGTCGATCGCACCGTCGGGTCTGGCCGTTCACGATGGCAGGCTGTGGCCCGAATGGCGCGGCCATCTGTTCGCCGGCAGCCTGAAATTCGACTATATCGCGCGGCTCGACCCCGCCCGCGGCTTTGCCGAGGAACGGCTGGAGGCCGACGAAACCGGCCGCGTCCGCGATGTGCGTCAGGGGCCCGACGGCGCGATCTGGTTCCTGTCCGTCACCAATGGGTCGCTCAACCGGATCGTGCCGGGGTAGCGTTGGCGTCAGCCCTTGAGCGGGCCATCGCGGAAATGCTTCGACAGTTTCAGCCCCTGGCCCTGATAGTTCGAGGCGAGCGCGGCGCCGTAAAGCTGGCGCGGCCGCGCCGCCATCCGCTCATAGACCAGGCGCCCGACGGTCTGGCCATGTTCCAGCACGAAGGGCGATTCGTGGCAGCGCACCTCGAGCACGCCGCGCGACCCCGTGCCGCCGGCGCCGGCATGGCCGAAGCCGGGGTCGAAGAAGCCCGCATAGTGCACCCGAAACTCCCCCATCATGGCGATGAAGGGGGCCATTTCGGCGGCGCAGTCGGGCGGGTATCGACACCGCCTCGCGGCTTTTCAGGATGTAGAAGGCACCGGGGTCAAGGACGATCTGGCGCGCCTCGGTCCGGATCGGGTCCCAGAAGCCGGCCGGGTCGTGGGTGCCGACGCCGGCCAGATCGACGACGCCGGCATGTGGTTTGGCACGATAGCCCACCAGCCCGCCCGGGCCGGGCGACAGATCCACCGAAAAGCCAAGCCCGCCGTCGATCTGCGCAGGCCCCGAGACGAGCGGTTCGGCCGCATGGCGCGCGGCGAGATCGGCATCCGTCAGGGTGGCGTCGCCGCGGCGCAGCCGCAACTGATTGAGGCGCAGCCCGGGCCGCGCCAGCACCGAAAAGGAGCGCGGGCAAATCTCGGCATAAAGCGGGCCGGCATAGCCCGGCGCGATGCGGTCGAACTCGGTGCCCCGATCGGTGATCAGCCGCGTGAGCAGATCGAGGCGCCCGATCGAACTCTTGGCATTGGCCGCGCCCGCCAAATCCCCGGGCAGCGCCAGCGTCTCGACCAGCGGCACGACATAGACGCAGCCCTTTTCCAGAACCGCACCGTTCGACAAATCCATCCGGTGCATCTCGAACGCGGCCAGCCTTTCGGCGACCGTCCGCGCCGGGCCGGGCAGGAACGAGGCGCGGACCCGATAGGCGGTCGTGCCGAGCCGCAGGTCGAGGCTCGCCGGTTGGATCTGGTCGGTATCGGGGGCGCCGCCGATTGCCCCGGCGTCGATCAGCCCGGCGATGGCGTGATCGGGAAGGACGCCCGCGGGCTCGGTCATCGGGGGACCCCGTGCAGTCTATCCGGTCGATTGGTCGGGCCGGCGAGATTCGAACTCACGACCTTCCGTCCCCCAGACGGACGCGCTAACCAGGCTGCGCCACGGCCCGACGGGGCGCAGTCATAACCCATGGCCGGCGCGGCGCAAGCGGGAAAGCCCGCTCATTCCGGCGCCTGCCCGGCCGCCATCCGGTCGCGCAGCGATCGCAGCCGGGTCAGCGCCCGGCGAAGCGCCGCAAGCCGGGCGTGGGCATCGGCTTCGTCCTTGGCCTTGGCGGCCGGCGCCGCCCTGTGGCCCGCGGTCTCCGTCTCCGTTTCCGACTCGATCTGGGGATCGGTCGCGGCAGGCGGTGGCGGCGGCTCGGGGGGAGCGGCTGCGGTGGCGCGTCGGGGGCGGCCGAAGCCGGCGATCCCAGCCCCGCGACATGGCCGATGCCCTTTTCCTGCAATATCTTCTGGACGCCGCGAATGGTCACCCCGTCATCGTGCAGAAGCTGCTTGATCCCGCCCAGAAGCGCGATGTCGCCGGGCCGGTAATAGCGCCGACCGCCTGCCCGCTTGACCGGCTTGAGCTGGGGAAACCGGCTTTCCCAGAAGCGCAGGACGTGCGGCGGGGTGTCCAGCCATTCGGAAACCTCGCCGATGGTGCGGAAGGCTTCGGGGGACTTCGCCATCGCCGCCGTGCCGATCCGTCAGCCCTTGTTCCCGGCTGCCACGCGGTCCTTCATCAGATGCGAGGGCCGAAACGAAATGACCCGGCGGGGCAGGATCGGCACCTCTTCCCCGGTTTTCGGATTTCTTCCTATTCTCTCGCCCTTGTCGCGCACAGTGAAAGTGCCGAAAGAGGAAATCTTGACAGATTGGCCGTCTACCAGCGCGTCCGAGACATGGGTCAGCAGGCTTTCCACGATCTCGGCCGATTCGTTGCGCGAGAGGCCGACCTCGCGAAACACCGCCTCGCTGAGATCCATACGTGTCAAGGTCTTGCCGGCCATTGCTGTTCCCCCTGTTTGGCCGCGACCCTAGGCAGCACTTTCTGAGCCGTCAAGACCAACGCCTTGGCAGGGCGCGGTTTTCTACCAGCGCAGCACGATGGCGCCCCAGACAAGGCCGCCGCCGATCGCCTCGGTCAGGATCAGATCGCCCGGCCCGATCCGACCATCGGCCACCGCCACCGACAGCGCCAGCGGGATCGACGCGGCAGAGGTGTTGCCGTGATCGGCCACTGTCACGACCACCTTTTCCATCGGGTATACCGGCGCGCTGCGCGGTGCCGGTGATGATGCGCAGATTGGCCTGGTGGGGCACCAGCCAGTCGATATCGGCGGCGCACAGCCCGGCCTTGGCCAGCGCCGCCTCGGCGGTGTCGGCCAGCTTCTCGATCGCGTGGCGGAACACCTCGCGACCGGCCATCCGCAACTGCCCGGCGGTCCCGGTGCTCGACACCCCGCCATCGACATAAAGCAGGTCGCGGTAGCGCCCGTCGCTGTTCAGATCGGCGGCCAGAACGCCCCGATCCGCGGCGCCGCCGGTGCCGGGCGCGGCCTCGACGATCACCGCTCCGGCGCCGTCGCCGAACAGCACGCAGGTGCTGCGGTCGGAAAAGTCGAGGATGCGCGAAAACGTCTCGGCCCCGGCAACCAGAACCCGCTGCGCCAGCCCCGCCCGAATCAGCGCATCCGGCATTGGCGAGCGCATAGACGAATCCCGCGCAGACGGCCTGGATGTCGAAGGCAAAGCCGCCCGACAGGCCGAGGCCGGCCTGAACCCGTGCCGCGGTGGCGGGAAAGGTGTTGTCGGGCGTCGATGTCGCCACGATGATACCGTCGATCCCGGGCGCCGCCGGGTCGAGCCCTGCCTGTGCGATGGCCGACGCCGCCGCCCGAAGTGCAAGGTCCGAGGTCAGTTCGCCCGGTGCCGCGAAACGCCGCCGTTCGATCCCGCTGCGGGAGCGAATCCAGGCATCCGAGGTGTCGAGGGTCTGTTCGTAATAACTGTTCTCGACCACGCGGTCGGGCAGGTAATGACCGACACCGGTGACGATGGACCGCGTGACGCTCATGCCTCGCGCCTGGAGGCTGCCGGGTCGGGTTGCCCGGCCCCGGCCTCGCCGGTCCAACCGCCGGCCGCAATGCGCGCGGCGACCTTGTCGGCCAGGCCGGCCTGGGCAATCGGCGTCGCCAGCTTGATCGCGGCGGCAAAGGCGGTCGCGTCCGAGGCACCGTGCGACTTCACCACGATCCCGTTCAGGCCCAGGAAGACGCCGCCATTCATCCGCCGCGGGTCCATCCGCTTGGACAGTCGCCGCAACGAGGTATAGGCCGCCAGCGCAGCAAGCCGCGACAGCGGGCTGTGGCGAAACGCCTCGCGCAGCAGATCGCGCATCAGCCCCGCGGTGCCCTCGGCCGTCTTCAGCGCCACATTGCCGGTAAAGCCATCGGTGACGATCACATCGGCCTTGTCCGCCGGCAGATCGCTGCCTTCGACAAAGCCGACCGAACGAAAGCCGTTCGCCTCGGCCGCGCGGTCGATGAGCGCATGCGCCGCCTGCAATTCGGGCCGGCCCTTGAACTCTTCGGTGCCGACATTCAACAGCCCGACGCGCGGCCGGTCGACCCCAAGGCCGCAATCGGCATAGGCCGCCCCCATCAGCGCATAGTGCAGCAGGTCCTGTTCGCCGGCGCGCTTGTCGGCCCCGCCATCGAGCATGATGTTCCAGCGACCGGGATCGCGGGTGGGCCACAACACCGCGATCGCCGGGCGGTTGACGCCCGGGGCCATCTCCAGCCGTCGCATCGACAACAGCATCAGGACGCCGGTATTGCCGCAGGAAATCGCCACCGGCGCCTCGCGCTCGCGCACCGAATCGAGTGCCGACCACATCGAGGTGCCGCGCGCATGGCGGTAAGCCTGGCTGGGTTTTTCGTTCATCGATACCGCGCCGTCGCTGTGGTGCAGATCGTATCGCCCGGCCAGCGCGGGATATTTCGCGATCAGCGGGGTCAGTTCGCCCTCGGGGCCGTGCACGATGAAATGCAGCGTCGGTTCGGCCCTGGCTGCCTTGGCCATGCCGCCGATCACCGCGGCCGGTCCGCGATCGCCGCCCATGGCGTCGATCGAAATGACCGCGCGCGGGTGTTGCTGGCTGCCTGTCATCGGGCGGCCCCGCCGGCCGTCAGGCTGCGTCGTCTTCGTCGAGATCGACCTCGTCGGTCATCGCGACCACTTCGCGGCCGGCATAGTGCCCACAGGCCGGGCAAACGTGATGCGGACGCTTCAGTTCGCCGCAATCGGGGCACTCGTTTGGGTTCGCGGCCACGAGCGCGTCATGGGCCCGCCGCATGTTGCGGCGCGACCGCGTCACCTTGTTCTGTTGGACAGCCATTCCTGCACCTTCGATTTCATCAGAGCCACGCCGCCGCGCCGGACGTGCATCGCCAGATATCCGCAAGAGCGCGAACATAGCCGCACCGCAGCCCGGCGCAACCCCTATCTGCGCCGATGCCTTTCCGGCCGCCCGCGCCGACCACGGCGCCCTCGGTCAGTCGCGTTCGCCGTCGCCGAGCTTTCGCGCGAGCCCGGCAAAGGGGCGATGCCGGGCCTCTCCGACCGCGTCCTCGGGGGCGTCGGGCGGTGCCGCGTCGGGCGCGCGGGGGTGGTCGGGAAGGGCCAGCGACAGCGCCTCGACCAGCACCGCGCCGGGATCGATCCGTCGTCCGATCGGTTCGATTTCGTCCTCATCGGCGGTCATCTGGTGCTCGCCCGGTCCCGGCTCGACCCAATCGGCGACAAAGCGCCGCGTCACCGGTGTGTCGATTCGGGTGACGACCGGGGCCAGTGTGACGACGCAGGGCTGGGTCGCGGTCGCGGTGAGCCGCGCTTCGAGCCGCCAGTCGCGCGCGCCTGCCGGTCGAAGGATGCCGCGCAGCCGCGCACCCTTCAGCCCGAGCAGGCCCAGCGCATCGGCGATTCCGCGCGCCGCGCCCGGGTCGGGCGCAACATCGATCGCGATCTCCTGGCGCCGCGCCAGCGCGGCTGGTGCGATCGGGTCCGAAAATGGCGGGGCAGGGGGGGGCGTCATGCTACCTTCCGAGTTGAACGGGCGTGCCGGCTTAGATAAGGCGCGGATATGGGGCGCAATCAAGCCAAGCCAAGTTGCCGGAGGCCGGCGCGGATCGCCATGGTGGCGGTGACGGCGCTTGCGCTTGCGGGATGCTCGCCGCTTTACCGGAATCACGGCTACGTTCCCGACAATGCCGCGCTGGCGCAGGTGGCCGTGGGGGCGGATACCCGCGCCACGGTCGAGGAGGCCCTGGGCCCGCCGGTGACCTCGGGCGTGATGGGCGATCGGGTCTGGCTGTGGGTTTCCTACCGCACCCGAACCATCGGGGCGGCGGCGCCGCGCGAGCTTAACCGCAGCATTGTCGCGATCACCTTCACCGAAAACGACCGGGTGGCGAATGTCGAACGGCTCGACCTTGAAGACGGCCGGCCGGTCGCGTTCTCCCGCCGGGTGACCGACACCAACATCGCCCAGATCACGCTGTGGCAGCAGATCCTGCGCAATATCGGCCAGTTCAATCCGGCCGATTTCATCGGCCAGGAGTGACCGGGCACCCGCCGAGCCGTTTCGCCATGCGGAAATTGGTCAGCGCGACGCCGCGCCGGATCACGCTTTGGCGCGCCTCCGTCTGCCAGCCCTGCGCCGCAAAGAAGGGCTGGGCCACCAGACTGGCCTCGGTGGTCAGCAGCGACAGCCCGAGGCCGGCGAGTTCGGCCTCGGCTCGGGCATAAAGCCGGCGCGCGATGCCCTGCCGGGTGAAATCGGGGTCGGTGTAAAGCAGGTCGATATGCCCGTCCCGCCCGGCGGCGATGAACCCGGCCAGCCGCCGCCCGGCCTGGGCAACCCATGCAAGCTGGCCCCGAAACCGATCGGGCCAGCCTTCGGGCATCGGGCCGGGCGGCACCCAGGCGGCGCGCTCTTCGGGCGTGTAGGCCGCGGCCGCGCCGATATGCACCGCGCGCCGGCACAGCGCATGGCAAGCCGGCGCGTCTCCCGCGCGAAACCGTCGCAGCCGGATCGGCCTGCGCATCGCCATGCCCCCTTCCCCGACGGGCCCGTTTCGCCTATCGCAAGCCGACGGAAAAGGGGCGCCGATGCATCGGTTGCGCGATCTGTTCGACATGCCGCCGCTATGGCTGGCCGTTTTCGCGGCGCTGGCCTGGGCGCTGTCGGGCCTGACGCCGGCCATCGACGCAGCCTGGCCGATCTGGCTGGGCCGCCTGCTGATCGCGCTGGGGCTGGGCATCATGCTGGCGGCGTTCTGGGCGTTCCTGCGCCGGCGCACCACGCTGATCCCGCGCCGACCGCCTTCGGGGCTGGTCGATGGCGGCGTCTACCGCTGGTCGCGCAACCCGATCTATGTCGGCGATCTGCTGGTGCTGGCCGGCCTTGCCGTGGGCTGGCAATCCTGGTTGGGGCTTGTTGCTGGTCCCGGCGCTGGGTGCGGTGCTGGAATGGCGGTTCATCCGCCGCGAGGAACCGATTCTGGCGGCGACGCTGGGCCAGCCCTATCGGGAGTATCAGGCCCGGGTCCGCCGCTGGGTGTAGGAGGAGGAGATGCTGAAAAAGTTCGATATTGCGCCGGTGTGGATGGGCGTGGCGCTGCTTGTGGTGATGGCGTTCCGACCCGTTGGTGCATCGCCGGGCCTGCTGGCCCTGCTCGCGGGCACCGCCTTGCTGGCGGCAGGCGGCGGGCTGGTGTTTCTCGCGTTCCGCGAATTCGAGCGGCATGGGACAGACGGCACGCCCGGCGCGGTGCCGCGGGTTCTGGTGACGACGGGGCCGTTTCGCTACACCCGCAACCCGATCTACCTGGCCGGGGTGCTGATCGTGGCCGGCCTGTCGCTGGTGCTGGGCTCGCCGATCGGGCTGATCGTCGCGCCGGCGCTGGGGATCGTCTTGCAGGACCGCTTCATCAAGCCCGAAGAGGCGCGCATCGCCGCGACCTTCGGCGACGAATGGGCGGCCTTCGCCGCCCGCACCCGGCGCTGGATCTAGGCGGAGGGGCCGCCGGCCGGGGCATCGAGCCCCGCCCGGCGGCCGGCCCGCGCGCCGCGGGGCGCGTCGCGGTCGGGCCGATTGCGCCTTGCCGCGGCGCAGCGCTTGTGGCGCGTGAAAGCGTGATGTTAAGAGGCGCCGTTGCGCGGGTTCGCGGCCCGCCCTGTGCGAGACATCGAGGAGACCGGAATGAAGATCGGCATCCCCAAGGAGGTGATGGAGGGCGAGGCGCGCGTGGCGTTGACCCCCGATTCGGCGAAGGCGCTGCAAAAGCTCGGCCATGAGGTGGCGATCGAGGCAGGGGCGGGGCTGCGGGCCGGCTTCACCGACGATGCCTATGCGGCGGCCGGCGTCACCCTGGTCCCCGGCGCCGAGGCGCTGTGGACGCGCGCCGACATCGTCGCCAAGGTCCGCCCGCCCACCGAGGCCGAGGCCGGACGGCTGAAGGGCGGCCAGACGCTGATCAGCTTTTTCTATCCGGCCGAGAACGAGGCGCTGCTCAAACAGGTGGCAGAGACCGGTGCCACCGCGCTGGCCATGGACATGGTGCCGCGGATCAGCCGCGCCCAGAAGATGGACGCGCTGTCGTCGATGGCCAATATCGCGGGCTATCGCGCGGTGATCGAGGCGGGCAGCAATTTCGGCCGCTTCTTCACCGGCCAGGTCACCGCGGCGGGCAAGGTTCCGCCGGCGAAGGTGCTGGTGGTTGGCGCGGGCGTCGCCGGGCTTGCCGCGATCGGCACCGCGACCTCGCTGGGCGCGATCACCTATGCCTTCGATGTGCGTCCCGAAGTGGCCGAACAGATCGAATCGATGGGCGCCGAATTCGTCTATCTCGACTTCGAGGAAACCAGCCAGAACAGTGCGGCCACCGGCGGCTATGCCGCGCCATCCTCGCCCGAATTCCGCGAAAAGCAGCTGGAGAAGTTCCGCGAGCTGGCGCCCGAGGTGGATATCGTCATCACCACGGCGCTGATCCCGAACCGGCCCGCCCCGAAGCTGTGGACCGAGGACATGGTCGCGGTGATGAAACCGGGTTCGGTGATCGTCGATCTGGCGGCCGAAAAGGGCGGCAATTGCGAGCTGACCCGGCCGGGCGAGAAATTCGTCACCGAGAACGATGTGACCATCGTCGGCTACACCGATTTCGCCAGCCGCATGGCGACGCAATCCTCGACGCTTTACGCCAACAATGTCCGCCATCTGGTGACCGATCTGACACCCGGCAAGGATGGGCAGATCGTCCAGAACATGGAGGATGACGTGATCCGCGGGGCGACGGTGGCCCATGCCGGCGAGATCACCTGGCCGCCGCCGCCGCCCAAGGTGGCCGCCATCGCCGCCGCGCCGAAACGCGAAAAGCCCAGGGAACTGACGCCCGAGGAACGCCGCGCCCAGGAGGTGGCCGCGTTCCGCGCCCAGACCGTCCGGCAGGTGTCGCTGCTTGGCGCCGGCGCCGCGCTGGTGCTGGGCGTCGGGATGATCCCGGGCATGCCGGCAAGCTTCATGCAGCATTTCATCGTGTTCGTCCTGGCGGTCTTTATCGGCTTCCAGGTGATCTGGAACGTCTCGCACGCGCTGCATACGCCGCTGATGGCGGTCACCAACGCGATCTCGTCGATCATCATTCTGGGGGCGCTCATCCAGATCGGATCGACCAGCGTCCTGATCACCCTGCTGGCCGCCGCGGGCATCTTCATGGCCGCCATCAACATCTTCGGCGGTTTTCTCGTAACACGGCGCATGCTTGCCATGTTCCAGAAATCCTAGGGGGCACCGGGCCATGGAAGACGCATTCACGATTGCGGCCTATGTTGTCGCGGGCATCCTGTTCATCCTCAGCCTTGGCGGCCTGTCGGGGCAGGAAAGCGCCAAGCGCGCCGTCTGGTATGGCATCGTCGGCATGGCTGTCGCCGTTCTCGCCACGCTGTTCGGGCCCGGTTCGGGCCTGTGGCTGATTTCGCTGGTGCTGATCGCCGGCGGCGCGGCGGTCGGCTATCGGCTCGCCACCCGGGTCGAGATGACCCAGATGCCCGAGCTTGTGGCGATCATGCATTCGCTGGTCGGGCTTGCGGCGGTGTTCGTGGGCTTCAACGCCGACCTCATGATCAACTATGTCGGCGGCGTCTACGAGGCGCAGGGCCTTGTGCTGGGCGCGGTCGGCGCGGACGGGATTACCGCCATCGGACTTCCCAGGGAGGTCCATGACGGGCTCTCGGCCTTCGGTCAGCTGATCGCCAAGAAGTCGAGCGTCGAGATCGGCATCCTGCGGGTCGAGCTGGTTCTGGGCATCTGGATCGGTGCGGTGACCTTCACCGGCTCGGTCATCGCCTATGCGAAACTGGCCGGCACGTCGTCGCGTTTGCCGTTTCAGGTGGACACAGCGGCCCGGAAACTGCCCGGCGGGCATCTGCTGAACGCGGCGGCAGCGGCGCTGTCGCTGGTCCTGCTGTTCGTCTATCTGGGGTCGGGCGGTTCCTGGGCGTTGGTTCTGCTGACGCTGGCGGGGCTTTTCATCGGCTATCACCTGATCATGGGGATCGGCGGCGCCGACATGCCGGTCGTGGTGTCGATGCTGAACAGCTATTCGGGCTGGGCGGCCGCCGCGATCGGCTTCTCGCTGGGCAATGACCTGCTGATCGTGGTGGGCGCGCTCGTGGGCTCGTCGGGTGCGATCCTGTCCTACATCATGTGCAAGGCGATGAACCGCTCGTTTGTCAGCGTCATCCTTGGCGGCTTCGGCGGCGATCAGGGGCCGGCCCAGGCGATCGAGGGCGAGATGATCGCGATCGATGCCGATGGCGTGGCCGCGGCGCTGGAAGACGCCGATTCGATCATCATCGTGCCCGGCTATGGCATGGCGGTGGCACAGGCGCAGAACGCAGTGTCGGAACTGACCCATGCCATGCGCAAGGCGGGCAAGACGGTGCGCTTCGGCATCCATCCGGTGGCCGGCCGGCTGCCGGGGCACATGAACGTGCTTCTGGCCGAGGCCAAGGTGCCTTATGACATCGTGCTCGAGATGGACGAGATCAACGACGATTTCCCGCAGACCGACGTGGTGATCGTGATCGGCTCGAACGACATCGTGAACCCGGCCGCGCAGGAGGACCCGAATTCGCCGATTGCCGGGATGCCGGTGCTGGAGGTCTGGAAGGCCAAGCAGGTCTTCGTGTCGAAGCGCGGTCAGGGCAAGGGCTATTCGGGGATCGAGAATCCGCTCTTCTTCAAGGACAACACGCGGATGTTCTATGGCGATGCGCGCGAGAGCCTCGACAAGCTGTTGCGGCTGATCAAATAGCGCGGGGGCTAGGACGGGATGGCCGGGATCGAGGATCACCCGCTCCGTTACGATCTGGCGCAGGAGCTGCACGCGCGCCCGTTTCCGGTGCTCAACCCGCCCTGCCACGCGGTGTTTCTGGCGATCAAGCGCGAGAAGGACGCCGCCAAGCGCGACCGCGCGGCCGACCGGGCGCATCTGCTGGCGCTCTTGGACCGGTTCGGGGCCGCCCACCCGCCCGAGGGGGCGACGCATTTCTTCGGCCCCATGGGCCGGTTCACGATCAAATGGGAATGCCACAGCGAATTCGTCACCTATACCGTGTTTGCACCCGGCGTGATGGAGCGGCCCTTCGACCCTGGCGCGTTCGATGTCTATCCCGACGACTGGCTGGCGGCGGCACCGGGCAAGGTGCTGTCGGCGGTGCTGGTCCGGGTCGAGGCGCGCCGCGATGAGGACGACAAGGCGCTGTCGGCGCGTCTTGACACCTGGTTCGACCCCGGCAGCGTCGCGGCCTCCTATGTCAACGACAGGGCCGCCGTGGTGGCGACCGATTTCCGCATCGACCCGACCGGGCATTTGCGGATGGCGGTGTTCGCATCGCCCGAGGCCAGCGAACGCCGGCTGGGCCGCATCGTGCAACGGCTTCTGGAGATCGAGACCTACAAGGTGATGGCGATGCTGGCGCTGCCGGTGGCGCGGCGGATCAACGCGCAGATGAGCGGCGCCGACACACAGCTTGAGGCCGTCGTCGGCCAGATGCGCGCCGACACCGTCGATGCCGAGGCAGCGCTGCACGAATTGCTCGACATCTCGGCCGAACTCGAGCATCTGCAGGTCGCCCATGGCTATCGCTTCTCGGCCAGCGATGCCTATGCCGAGATCGTCCGCGCCCGCATCGAGGTGCTGCGCGAGACGAGCTTTCGCGGCCGCCAGGGCCTGCGCGAATTCATGATGCGCCGGTTCGAGCCGTCGATGCGCACGCTGCGCGCGGCGGCGGGCCGCCTCGACCGGCTGACCGAACGGGCCGAACGCGCCGGCAACCTGCTGCGCACCCGCGTCGATGTCGCCCGATCGGCGGAAAACCAGTCGCTGCTCGAAAGCATGAACCGACGTGCCGATCTGCAGCTGCGCCTGCAAAGGACGGTCGAGGGGCTGTCGGTCGTGGCGATCAGCTATTACGGGGTCAATCTGGCGAGCTACCTGCTTGCCGCGCCGGCCAAGGCGTTGCTGGGCCTTGACACGGCCGCATTGACGGCCGCGCTGGTGCTGCCGGTCGTCGCCCTTGTCTGGCTGGCGATCCGCCAGATCCGGCGCAGCATCGAGTGAGCCGCGGGACGCTTTCGGCGCGCGCGCGCCCCGGCCCTTGCGGGCCTTGGCGCGGCCGGCCCGCGTGGCGGCGAGGGCGGCTTGACCGGGGGCGTCCGTCACCCCATCTGAGACCGATCCGTCAAGGGAAGGATGCCACCCATGCCGATCCGCAACCGCATCGCCGAATGGCATGACGAGATCGCCTGCTGGCGCCGCGATCTGCACGCCCATCCCGAACTGCTTTTCGACACCCACCGCACCGCCGGGATCGTCGCCGACAAGCTCAGCGCCTTCGGTTGTGACGCGGTGGTCACCGGCATCGGGCGGACCGGCGTGGTCGGGGTGATCCGGGGCAGGACCGATCGGTCGGGCCGGGTCATCGGGCTGCGCGCCGACATGGACGCGCTGCCGATCGTCGAGGCGACGGGGGCCGCCCATGCCTCGACCGTGCCGGGCAGGATGCATGCCTGCGGCCATGACGGGCACACCGCGATGCTGCTTGGCGCGGCGCGGTATCTGGCCGAGACGCGGAATTTCGACGGTACTGCGGTGGTGATCTTTCAGCCCGCCGAAGAGGGCGGCGGCGGCGGCAGGGAAATGGTCGATGACGGTCTGATGGAGCGCTTCGCGATCGACGAGGTCTATGGCATGCACAACATGCCGGGCCTGCCGGTCGGCCAGTTCGCGATCCGCCCGGGGCCGTTCTTTGCTGCCGCGGACGAATTCGCCATCACCGTCACCGGCAAGGGCGGGCACGCGGCGAAACCGCATGACGCGATCGACACGACGCTGGTCGCCAGCCATATCGTCATCGCGCTGCAGTCGATCGCATCGCGCAATGTCGACCCGGTCGGCGAGGTCGTGGTTTCGGTCACCTCGTTTCGCACGGGTTCGGACGCGCACAACGTCATCCCCGAAACGGTGCGGCTGCGCGGCACCGTGCGCAGCCATGACGCGGCGATCCGCGATCTGGCCGAGCGGCGGCTGGCCGAGATCGCCGGCCACACGGCGGCGGCGTTTGGCGCCCGGGCCGAGACCGTCTATGAGCGCGGCTATCCGGTGATGGTCAACGCCGCGGCCGAAACCGAATTCGCTGCCCGGGTGGCCGAGCGGGTAACCGGGGCGCCGACGGCGGCGGCGCCGCTGATCATGGGGGGAGAGGATTTCGCCTTCATGCTCGATGCCCGGCCCGGCGCCTATATCCTGGTCGGCAATGGCGATACCGCGATGGTTCATCACCCGGCCTATGATTTCAACGATGCCGCGATCCCGGCGGGTTGTTCGTTCTGGGCCGAACTCGTCGAGGCGCGGCTGCCGGCGGGGTGAGGTGGGGCGGCTCCCGCCCGGCGGCGGTCGCGCTGTCGCGCGACGCCGCCCGTTGGGCCGCGCCGCGCCCGGCGATGGCCCCGCCCACCCACCCGCCATCGCCGGGCGCGGCGGCGCCGCGGCTTGACCGGCCGCCGGCAGGCGGCTAGGCGCGGGCGATGTCGCGTGCCCCCCTGTTGCAGCTGACCGGCGTCACGCTCGGTTTCGGTGGCCGGCCGCTTTTCGATGCGCTCGATCTGACGCTGCATCCGGGCGAGCGGCTGGCGCTGATCGGCCGGAACGGCGCCGGCAAGTCGACCTTGATGCGGGTGATCGCGGGGCTCCTCGAGCCCGATGCCGGCCGCCGCGCCATGCCGCCCGGCACGGTCGCGGGCTATCTGGAACAGGAGCCCGACTTCACCGGTTTCGCAAGCCTTGGCGCCTATGCCGCCGCCGGGCTGGCGCCGGGCGAGGCGTGGCGGGTCGAACGGGCCGGCGAAGGGCTGCATCTGGCGCTCGACCGCCCGCCCGAGGCGGCCAGCGGCGGCGAGCGCCGGCGCGCCGCGCTCGTTCGTCTGCTGGCTGGCGCGCCCGATCTGATGCTGCTCGACGAGCCGACCAACCATCTTGATATCGCGGCGATCGCCTGGCTCGAGGCGGAGCTGGCCCGGTCCCGCGCCGCGATCGTGCTGATCAGCCATGACCGGGCATTTCTGCACGGTTTGGCGCAGGGGGTGTTGTGGCTCGACCGGGGCGAGCTGCGCCGGCGCGATGGCGGTTTCGACGGGTTCGAGGCCTGGCGCGAGCAGGTCTGGGAGGCCGAGGCGACCGCCCGATACAAGCTCGACCGCAAGATCCGCGCCGAGGCACGATGGGCGGTCGAGGGCATCAGCGCCCGGCGGCGGCGCAACCAGGGCCGGTTGCGCGCGCTGGCCGATCTGCGCGCCGAGCGGGCGGCGATGGTGGGCCGGCCCGGCACCGCCGCGCTGGCGCTGTCGGACGGGGCGCGGTCGGGCAAGCGGGCGATCGAGGCCGACGGGATCGCCAAGCGCTTTGGCGACACCCAGGTGATCGCGGATTTCTCGATCCGCATCCTGCGCGGCGACCGCATCGCCATCGTCGGGCCGAACGGGGTCGGCAAGACCACGCTGGTGCGGCTTCTGACCGGCGAGTTGGCGCCCGATCGCGGGCAGGTCCGCCATGGCACCGGGCTGGAGGTTGCGGTGTTTGATCAGAACCGCGCCGCACTCGACCCCGAGGCGACGCTGTGGGAAAGCCTGACGGGCGATCCCGCGATGCGCCTGCCGGGCCGTGCCGACCAGGTGATGGTGCGCGGCCAGCCCCGCCATGTGGTCGCCTATCTGAAGGATTTCCTGTTCGACGAGGCACAGGCGCGGGCCCCGGTGCGGTCGCTTTCGGGCGGTGAAAAGGCGCGTCTGCTGCTGGCCCGGATCATGGCCCGCGAATCGAACCTTCTGGTGCTCGACGAGCCGACCAACGACCTTGATATCGAGACGCTGGATTTGCTGCAGGAGGTGCTGGACGGCTATCCCGGCACGGTGCTGCTGGTCAGTCACGACCGCGACTTCATCGACCGTGTCGCCACCGCGACCGTGCTGATGGAGGGCCAGGGCCGGGCGGTGGCCTATGCCGGCGGCTGGACGGACATGGTCGCGCAGCGCGGTGCGCCGCCGCTTGGCGCCGACCCCGAACCGGTCCGCACCGCCAAACCCGCCGGTCGCGCGCCGCGCGAGAGCCGGCCGACGCGGCGCGCCACCGGGCTGACCCTGCCCGAGGCCGACCGGCTGAAGAAGCTGCCCGACGCGATCGATCGGCTGGAAACGGAGATCGCGAAGCTTGAGCAAGCGCTGTCCGATCCGGGGCTTTACGGCCGCGCCCCAGAGACCTTCGGCCGGGCCAGCGCGGCGCTTGCCGATCGCCGCCGGGCGCTGACCGAGGCCGAGGAGGAATGGCTGCTGCTGGCCGAAAAGGCCGAGGCGGCCGGCGATGCCACCGCGCAGTGACCCCGGATCGCATTCACAAGCCCGCTGGCGCCTGACCGCCCGCGCCGCGCCGGCAGGTCATGCCGGCTTGCACCGATCAGAACCCATGCGCTCCGTCGGGGAGACGGGGCGCGGGAGGCGGCGAACGGTCATTCCCAATGACCGTTGGTATGGTTCGTTCGCATCGCGCCTTGGTATATCGGTCATTCTCAATGACCGTTGGCATTAAGCGATTCGAAGTTTTCCGGGCCCAGTCTTGCCGCATCTTGGCAGGAGGCACGGATGGGGGTTCGGTCGAACAGGCGCTGCGCAAGGCGCGGCAGTATCGCAGGCAGGGCGGGCGGGCGCAGGCCGTGGCGGTGTTGTCCGATCTGGTCCGGCGCTATCCGGGCAACCGCAGGGCGCGCGCGGCGCTGCGCGCGCTCGACACCGCCGCGCCGCCAGCCGATGAGTTGAGCCAGGCCCGCACCGAGGCCGAGGCGCTCTTGGCCGCCGGCCGCCCGGCCGATGCGCTGACCCGGCTGACCCCGCTCTTGGACGCAGGGCCGGCATCGGTCCCGCTTCACGACATTGCGGCGGCGGCGCTGCTGCGCCTCGGCAGGCCGGCCGCCGCATCTGACATGCTCGCGGCCGCCGCCCGGCTGCAGCCCGATGACCCGGACCTGCTGCTGCGGCTCGGCGCGGCGGCCTGCATGGCGGGGCGATTGGCCGATGGGGTCGCGGCCTTTCGCCGCGCGGTCGCGTGCGGGGCGGGCGCGCGCGGTGAGGTGCGACTGGGTTATGCCCATTTGCAATCTGGCGAAGCCGACAGCGCGGTCGCGGCGTTTTCGCGCGCCACCGATATGTCACCCGACGACCGCGATGCGCGCTTTGGCCTCGGCGAGGCGCTGCATGCGCAGGGCGATCT